>Ga0206131_10000182_pt1 | contig 89531 bp, 61 predicted proteins | sample Helgoland_Spring_FD_148636 | JGI IMG/M metagenome (GOLD analysis project Ga0206131, IMG submission 148636) | Pelagic subsurface seawater microbial communities from Kabeltonne, Helgoland, North Sea - Helgoland_Spring_Bloom_20160517_1 | ecosystem: Environmental > Aquatic > Marine > Epipelagic ... | reverse complement strand
AGCCAATAAAGGTCGCTATTTTCATCAGTCTAATCATTGCTCTTTCCACTTAATAATAATATCCCGTCGCTTTCCAAATCTTTTTGCGGATATCCCAGTTGTTCATGGCCTGTTCCCAAGGAGGAGATAGGGGGTTGCATTAAAAATATCCTGAGGGAATTCATCATTTTGGTCAACTCGGCCATTTGGCCTATATCTAGGAAATGCGGGAGATTATACCCACTCCCCCTGATCCCTACTTCCCCTCAATCCGCCACTTCTTCATTAAAGAGATGTTCTCCTTGATTCGCGTCGCCTGCCCGGGATTCTTGCGGGCGACTCTTTCGACGTAGACCTTCATGTCGCTGTCGAACATCCTCATCGGCTCCGGGTAGCGACCCTGATCGTTGGAGTCCATGATCCAGCGCCCGAGCAAGGCCCGGAAATCGGACAAGCGCTCCTGCTGCGCCGGATCTCCGGCGAGATTGTGAAGCTCCCAGGGATCCTGCGACAGATCGTAGAGTTCTTCTTCGGGCCGTACCTCCGCCATTTGCAGTGACTGGGATTTGTTGAGTTTACCGGCCGCATACAAGTCCCTCAGCACCGGCATGAATGGCTTGCGGTCTTTGTAGTCACACGCTTGCAGGTAGGGACGCTGCGGGTGGAAGTTGCGGATGTATTTGAAATCGCCTTTCCTGATCCCACGGATACGGTCCACGGTCTCATCGCAGCGGTCACGTGCAGTCACCGCTAAGTCACGCGGTTTTGCCTTCGAACCGAACAAGGGACGACCTTGCATGCCGGCCGGAATCTCAAGACCCGCAAGATGTAAAGTGGTCGCGGCGAGGTCGATGTGTTCAATGAATTCCTCACGGAGGATCGGTTTTCCCAGTTTCCCCAAAACCCCCGGCGCCCAGACGACAAAGGGAATCAGCACCCCTTCTTCGTAGAGGAACTGCTTGCCCCGGGCGTGGCTGATCCCGTGATCAGTGAGAAAAACGACGACGGTATTCTCGAGGACACCATCCTTCTTTAACCGCGCAAGAATACGCCCCACCTCGACGTCGGTGTAATTGACCGAATCGAGGTATTGAGCCCAGTCCTCGCGAATGACCGGATGATCCGGGTAGTAGGGCGGGAGCTTAACCGCGGCTCGATCGATGACCTCGCCCACTCCCGATTTCACCTCGTCATACCATTTCGCCACATTGCGCAGCTTGCCGCCGCGGAGCTGGAATTGGGCGAAAAACGGCTGACCCTTGGCACGACCTCGGTAGTCCACGCCGTCGTAAAGATCTTGTCTCCTGTAGTTGAAGTTGTAGTCCTCCTTGCCCGGCCGCTTGCCCGAGGCGTCCGCATTGGTGGTGTAGTAACCGGCTTCCCGCATCAGCTCAGGAATCGTCCGCACCCCTTCCGGTAACGAGATTTTCTCCATCCCACGCGAGCTCCGGTGATGATGCGCACCGATCGCCGTCTGATACATCCCGGTGATCAAGGCCGAGCGAAAAGTCGAGCAAACCGGCGCGGTCGCGTAGGCACGGCTGAAGACGACCCCTTCACGGGCCAGTCGATCCACGTTTGGAGTTGTGACCAGTTTCTCCCCCTGATAGCCGAAGTGCGAGGACATGTCATCAACCAGAATCCAAACGATATTGGGTCGGGTGTCGGCACGGGCAAGGCAGCAGATGACCAAAAGCAGGAGAGCGGAGAGAAGACGGCGGGAGGAACTCAGGATGAATGGCATACTCTGAAACTGAACGAAAACGCCTGTGATGTCACCCCGGTAATCTGGCCGGGGTGGTGGGTGTCCTGCGTCACAGGCAGGGTTCTTACACGAGGGAGAGCGGGGATGGTTTTGGGACAGGATTAACAGGATTTACAAGATTAGAGAAACTGATGGGTCGGTTTTGGATAGAAATGAAGTAAAATGGGAAGCTGGTGGTGGGTGTGATTTATTCCGGTGTTCTTATGGAGTGGGGACTTGCAGTCCCCGGCTTCCTGTCGTGCGTCATGCGGGCACATCCTTCGAGTGACAGGGAGATGCGGACTGCAAGTCCGCGCTCCATACACGAAAGATTCCAACAAGAAACACTGAAAAAAATCACACCCGCTGGTGGATTATTCCTTGGAAAAAAATCCTGATCATCCTGTTAATCCTGTCAAAAAAATCCCTCGTGCAGTTGACCTGGTGTCACAGGGCCAAATAGCCCATTTACAGAAACTCCCCCGCATGCCACTTTTGTAACTGTCATTCATGCGTATCATCATTTTCCTCACCCTGCTCGTTTCGTCCTATTCGGGAACGGCTGCAGAAGAACCCATTCGAACCATCGCCGGGGTTCGGGCTACTTCTCACGAAGAGGCCGACAAGCAACTTCCCGTCCTCGTCGAGGGCACGGTCATTTATTTCCACAATAAGCTTGAGGAAGGGTCTGGGGCAATGGGTTTCGTCCTGCACGATGGCAACGCAAGCTGCTGGGTCGGATCGCCGGCCGCGTTTCCAAACCGTCACCAGATCCGGGCAGGAAGCCGGGTCCGCGTCCGGGGCGTTACCAGCGGCAGCACCTTTTTCCCGGACATTCGTCAGGCCGTCGTGGAGGTCCTCAGCCAAGGCGAGTTACCTAAACCACGACGCGTGACAGCCCGTGAACTCTTCGCACCCAATAGCGATTCCGATTGGGTGGAGGTGGAGGCGAAGATCATTGGCGTGGAAACCGGCGGGCTGGCATTCACCCTCGTCGTTGAAATCGATGGGCTGACTTTCAAAGCAGACGTTCCGGAGGTGAAGGATGCCAAAGCACGCACCGCCGCGCTCATGCAAAGGCCGATCCTGCTCAAAGCACTCGTCGGCAGCACAGCGAACAAGGCACGCCAACTGACAACCCGACACCTCCTGGTCCCGTCGTTCGATCTACTCACGCCTCTGGAGGCAAAATCAACCCGAGCCGATATCCGTACGAAGACAATAGGAACGCTGCTCAGAAGTGATCATGGCATCGACGAAGAAATCCGGGTCGTTGGAGTTGTCACACAGGTGGGTGATGGCGGGCTGTATCTCAAGGATGAATCCGGCAGCACTTTTGTCCAGGCGGCAGATGCCGACCAGTATCCTCCTGGCAGCGAGGTGGAGGTCGTGGGCTATGCCGCTTTGGCACCCTTCCGCCCTATCCTGAGAGCTGCTAGGTTGAGAAAACTCGGAAAAGCAGAACTCTCTGCCCCGTTCCCCTTCAATGCCGCTCACGGTCTGCGGCTCGATTTGCACGGCGAGAGAGTCGAAGTCATCGGCGAGTTTCTCGCTCTCCGCGAGGGCTTGAGCGAGACCGTGCTCCAGTGCCGCTCCGGTGAAACCTACTTTGAAGCCTGGCTGCCCAGACGCTCGAGACACGCCATGAATCTGAAACAGGGAGACACACTCAGCCTGACCGGGGTCTGTGAAGTCACCACCACCCGTCCGGTGCCACGGCTCGAATGGGCCGACGGCTTTCGCATTCATCTGCCCGGGCCGGCGGCCATCGACGTGGTGCGCCAAGCGCCGTGGTGGACTCTGACACGAATATTGATCGCCCTCGGCATCGCCCTTTCCATCCTCGCCGCCGTATTCGTCTGGAACTGGCTGCTCCGCCGGCGGGTCGCCACCCAGGCCAAAACCATCGCCCGGCAAGCGGAGGTTGGCATCGTGAAGGACGAACGCCAGCGCATTGCCCGGGAACTTCATGACACCCTCGAGCAGGAGCTCACCGGCCTGTCGATGCAGCTCGGCAACCTGGCCTCAATCATCCGCCCACAGAACGAACCTGCTCATCAACGCCTCTCTCTCGCCCGGAACATGCTCCGTCACTGCCGAACTGAAGCCCGGGCCTCGGTCAGCGACTTCCGCAGCCCGGGGCTTCTCGAGCGCAACCTCCCCGACGCGATGCGCGAAACTCTGCCGCCCGCTGCGGGGGATTCGGAGTTCGAGTTCGTGCTGCATGGTACCGACCGCCGCCTGCGGGGCACCACCCAGAACCACCTCATGCGGATCGCCCGGGAGGCCGTTTTCAACGCCGCCCGCCATGGTAAGGCCACCCGCATCACCGTCACCCTCACTTATGATTCGGAGGGCGTCACCCTGGAAATCGATGACGACGGTTGCGGCTTTGACTCCTCCGCCCCCGCCCCCGCCGGTCACTTTGGCCTCCTCGGTATGCAGGAACGTGCCAACAAGATTCAAGGCACCCTCCAAGTGGTGAGCACACCAGACAAAGGCACCAATATTCGCCTTGTGCTACCTTACTCCTCTCCCGAAGTTCTTCCCCGAGACAAACCATGACCAGCAATCAAAAAACTAGGATCCTCATCGTCGATGACCACGCCATGGTTCGTCTCGCTCTTGCCGAAGCCATCACGCAGCAGGACGACCTCGAACTCGTTGGCGAGGCTGAAAATGGCGAGCGTGCCATCGCACTCTACAGCAATCTACAGCCGGATGTCGTGACCATGGACTACCAAATGCCTGGCCTCAACGGGGCCGAAACGATTACCGAAATTCTCAGCGAATTTCCGGAGGCGCGCATCGTCCTGTTGTCGATCTATGAGACATCGGAGAGCCTGTGGCGCGCGACCGAAGCCGGCGCTCTTGGTTGCGTGTCGAAGGGGGTGGATATTGACGAAATCATCACGGCTATACGAGCAGTCGCAAGTGGAGCTCCATACTATTCCGAAGGACTCAAAAAGAAACTCGACGAACGACGCGGTCAGGAAGCGCTCTCACCGCGCGAGATCGAAGTTCTTGCTCAGATAGTCTCCGGCTACAGCAACAAGGAAATTGTAGCGAACCTCGGAATTTCGATCTCCACTGTGAAGCATCACATCGAAAGCGTCTTCACCAAACTCGGAGTTTATGATCGGACTCAGGCCGTTACCGTCGCAGTGAAACGAGGCATCGTCGCATTGGACTGATGCTTGGTTTTCATTGAGTGTTGCATCAAAATTTTCTTGAGTCTAGCACGCCGTGCATCGGCGTCATTTTTTGAGCTGTTGTCCTTCACAATCGATGACCTCTATAAAACCTGCGGGATGCTGCACTAAGACTCCGTTCTTCTCGATCCGATTTCTCTCCACGCTGAGGTTTTGCGCACCACGGATCCGCATCGCCTTCGTTGATCCCAGTTGAAAAAAATTGTTGGTGATCGTGATATTTCTTGTGTCGCGAGCGCCTTGCCCGTCCCGGAACCTTTTCGTCATTTGGAGTCCGGAGCTTTGGAAGTTCCTGATCGTATTGGAAGCGATGCGGATGTTGCGCAGGCGTGCGGATTCTCCCATTGAGTAGTTGAAATTCAAGCCCATTACTCCGCCTTGCGAACCATCCAGCTCATTGCTCTCAATGGTCATGTTCTGGGCCCTTACCAACATGGCATTGCGCATGTAGGGCCTCATGGTGTTGTTCCGAATAATGCAGGAGGAGGTCATTTGATTAAGATTAAGCACCAGGACCGAGGCCGGATCAATCTTCGGCACCCCTCTGTCGAGAACGACCCTGTGAATGCTAGAACGCGGGTTGAAGTCCACTTGCTTCACTGTTGCAATAGCGAGTTCTCGCTTGGTTTTCGTATCGAGAAACTGAAGTCGATCACCAGCCCGAATGAGGTAGTGGTAGTAGCGGTTATCGGTGGTGCGTAGGCTCATCGAGCGAGGATCATCCTTGGAAACCTGGACGACCCGTTCGAGCAAGGTTCCCACATTGAGGCAGTCATCGCCAGGTGCTTCGATCTCACAATTTTCCAGAGTCAATTTCCCGCGGATGTTCATCAGGTGGAGGGCGTCCGAAGGAATCGAGAGCAGGTTGCGGGTGCCGGGTTTGCGGATGATGCGAACCTTCCTGATGGTGACATCCCCGGGCATGTCCGAGACGCGGATCCCGCCGTTGAGCGACCCAAAAATGTCGATGTTCTCGATGGTCATGTTCTCGACCCGTTCCGCAGCGATCTGGGCGTAGATGCTTGGCGACTTGTCCTTGGCTGCCTTCTCTGCGGCTGGCAGGTGGGCTTTGTTAGATGCGTAGCTGATCCAGTTTCCCACGGCCATGCCCTTCATGCGCGGCACGTAGTCCTCCTTCACGTGAAAGCGAAACACACCGGGCGACACGCGGGTGATGTTGCTAATGTATAGGTGATCGCTCCTCATTCGGATGTTGCGTGCCTTTCCGCCTTTCTCAAAAACGATCATGTGCCGTCCGCCGCCGCCGTGGGCGCTGTGTTTGTTGGCGGTGAGGAAGGTCTCGACGGGTGGCTCGGGGTAGCCGTCCATGATTTTCACATCAAAAAATCCACCTTGATCGAAAACGATCACCTCGCCTTGAGTGAAATACGGTTTGACCCCGTCCAAAGTTAGCCCACGCACCGTGATGTCTCGGCCTCCATCGAAGTGGAAGGATAGGTTTCCCTCCGAGGTCAGCAGGGTCGCGCCCTTGCCCTCGATCACCAGATCCTCGTGACCCACCATCTGAAAATAGTGCCAGGCGGTCGGATTGTCGCCGAGCCGGTAGGTCTTGTTCTCAAAGATCACCGTGCTCGGAATGCCATCTGCCTTGGCCGCATCGAAGGCTTTCCTGATCGCGGGACCATCGTCACGACCCCCGTCGCCGCGCGCGCCGAAGTCCGCGATGCGCAGCACCCCGTCGTTCTTGGTGAACACATCGAGGTTGGCGATCTGCACGCTGTCGTGGCCGGTATTATTAGCCGGGCCGCAGTCGAAGCGGAAACGCAGCAGCACGCGGGAATCTTCCGATTTGATCTTTGCATGCGCAGCGGTCCATTCTTTCTTGAGGATGGTGCCCTCGTAGCAGGATTTGTAGTCGCTGTCCGGTGCGCTGAGCGGCTTCCACTCGATGGTCAACACCACGCCGTCGCCGTGTCCGGTAGCGCTGCGGGTGGCGAAGCGGATCCCCTCGGTGCCCGTCAAATCCGCCGGCAACTCTAACAACACACTGCCTTTCAGCCCATTTTTCCACAAGGGATGCAAGGTCCAGATCGGGTCGTTCTCATGGCCCGGAGTCTTGCCATGGCTTGCACGGAGGTAGGCTCCTGTATCCTCGGCGGCCCGCAGGGGCCGAATCACCTGTCCGCGGGCTTGAATCGAGGCTGGCGGGATGGTCTGCATGAGTTTGGGAAAGTCCGGGCTCAATGTCACTTTGTTTCCAGTCATCACCACAGAGGCGGCGTCAACCTCCGTGGATAGATCGAAGGCGGCGGTGAGTTGAGGGCGTTCGTCGCGGACCGTGTTTCCCCTGATGCGAACATCGCGGCTCTGTCGTACGACCACCGGCACCGCTCCGGCACTATCATTGCCACGCCCTACCTCGATCGTATTGCGCCGGATCACCCCGCCCTGAAGGTTGGACAAGCTCATCGCTGCCCCGGGCCATCCACTGAAGGTGTTGTTCTCGATGGTGATGTTCTTCGCCCGCGCACCGCGGCCGTGTATGCCGATCTGGATCGAGTTCCTCCCAGTGCTGCGGAAGCGGTTGTTACGGATGGTGGTGTCGGCGGGAAAGGGACCCTCGTAAAAGGAGCCAACCTCGTTGCCGAGCCAGACACCCGATCCGCCGATGCCGTCGACCGTGTTGCCCTCGAACAGTCCGCCTCGGCAGCGCGCCAGCAGGGCGTGCCGACGCTGGGGGAGGAAGCGGTTGTTGCGGACGATGTAGTCCTTACCGGAGGCGTCGAGGTTGTAGAGGCCGGTGAAGCGCAGCTTGTCGCGACCGCCGGGGAAAAGGTTGCCACCCTGGTGCAGGGCAAGTCCGGGAATCGGCTGGTCGAGGGTGATGATGTTCCACTTCCCGCGGCGTCCCTTCGGGTTCTTCTGAAACTCCACTTTCGTGATCTTCAAGCTGCGTGTCACGATGCCGGGAATCGGCGTGTAGGCCATCAACTCGTCTCCCACCCGGGGTGAGAACTGCACTTCCGCAATTAGATACCGATTTTCGCCCAGATCCTTCTTCACCCAGTAAGGGCAAACGGAGATGTTGATCGAGTCGTCCATCATTCCCTCGAGCGTGCAGTCTTCGATGATGGGACCGATACGGTTGTGCTTCACGTGGAAGCCATCCTTGATGCTGGTGACCAGATGCTTTGATCCAGGTCGGAACGCAATCCTCGCGCCCTTCACATACACCAGCCCCTGGTTATCGAGAAAGGTGTGGTTCATCCCAAATTTGCCACCGTGAATGGTGTAATCCTCCAGCCGGATGTCGGTGCTTCGCTCCACGTTGATGAGCGCCCCACGTCCGCCATGGTGGAGGCCGAAGACAAAGCGGTCACCCGTGGCGATGTGAGTGAAGCTGTCCGCCTTCAGATCGACGCGTAGCAGACGCCCGGCCCGATCCACCTCGGTGATGTTCTCGATGAGATCGACCGGACCTGGCTTGATCATGCGTTTCTCCGCCTCGAGTGTGAACCCGACCCGTTGCCATGCTTTCTTCTTGAGCTGCTCCTCAAGCTCGACCGGATTGGCGTAGCCCTCGTGGATCCTCAGCAGAAATGTGCCTTTCTCAGGAGTGACCTCAACGATGTCTCCCTGCGTGAAGCTCACCGGATCGCAGTCGAGCACGAAGCCGCGCATGACGACGTCCTTGCAATCGACGATGCCGAGAAACGGATTCCACGGATTGCCGATGATTTCCGCACCGTTGCCCTCGATCGTGATGCCCGTGGCTCCATCGAGGGAGAGGATGGCATCGCCCGGCTGGCGGGCGAAACGATAGCTCTTCTTCTCAAACACCAGCTTCGATCCTGGTTCAGCCTTGATCGCCGCCGCCAGCGCCTTGCGCACTGCAGGCGCGTCATCGGATTGGCCGTCGCCGACTGCGCCGAAGTCCGCGACTTTAAATTCCGCTGCGTTGAGAAGCGTCGAAGCGAGCAGTGCTGGTATGAGTGTGATGAAAAATCTTGGCATGAAGAATACTAGATCACGCGCGTCGCTCGTTATTGAAGAATGAGATCGTGCCGACCACGAACAGGAGGGCGAGGAATGCGAGTCCGCCCCATGCGAAATCACCTTGCCAGCCGGGTGCTTTTGTTTTTCCTAGGAGAACCCAGACGGAACCGGCGGATGCAACGGTGGTGGCGATCACCATGAGGGTATTCCAGATGATGCGTGATCTTCCCTTGGGCCGATGCTCACCGAGTATTTTTTTCGAGTTCATCATCAGCAGGAAGGTGAAGTAGGCGATCGGGATCAGGCTGCCACCAATGACGGAGGTCGGCACGGCGAGCGCGGCCTTGGATTCACCAGCCCAGAGCAGCGGGAACATGCAGCCGGAAAGGCCGGATAGGGTGCAGCCGAAGAAGTAGAGCTTCTTGTTGTCGTTAGTAGGTGATTCTGTTTCGCCATCATGTGGCTTGCGGCTGAATGCTTCCTGGAATGCGAGACCGTTCATCAGCATGAGGATGATGATGGTGGAGAGTGCCATGCCAAGCACGCCGATGCCGAAGATTTGCTGCGACACGGTTTTTCCTGCGAAGGGCTCCAGAGTGGTTGCCAGGGCACCGGCACCACGCTTCTGGAGCATGGCGGCGAGCTTCTGGTCGTTGGTCTGGACCATGGCGAGGAAGGGAGCGAGCTGTGCCTCGGTGGCTTTTGGTTTATCTGGATTTTCTGTAGCGTAAAAACCCTTCGCCACATCAGCGCGGAAAGCGGTCGGGTCCTTGAGGTCACTATCCAGGACTTTACCGTGGAAGCTGCTGGCTGAGGCGATGACCACACAGGCGGTCGCGAGGAAAAATGGAACGAACAGGCCGATGGAAAGGTCTGTCATGGAAAGTCCACGGTGCTTCTTGCCCCAGCGTTTTTTTAAGATGGAGTAGGGGAGTAAGAACGTCATGTTGATACCGACGGCGGTGCCGAAGGCGGCGAAGGCGACATTGCGCTGCTGGTCGGTGATGCGTTCGCGCCAGTAGTCGGGGAATGCGGAGCTCTCGATGAGTGAGGTGTAGGTGTCAGCCGGGCTGAACAGCATGAAGGGGTTCGGGACCATGCCTGAAAAGATCTTGCCGATTTCAAGATTGCCGGCTGATGCCAGCGCGATGACCACGGCGAAGAACGATAGCACGATGATACCGACCATGATTTTGATAATCAGGTCGAATGCTTTAGCGCCGCCACCACCGGATTCGTAGAGCCAGTTGACTCCGAGCCCGACTAATAGCAGCGGAATGGTGATGTAGACCGGATGGAAGTCGGCGCCACCCATGAGGTTCTGCTGGATCGCTTCGGTCGCGAGTGCAAATTGCGGCATGGTCCAGACGAGGTTTGCCATGATGGTGGCAACAAGCCACGACCACCCGAGTAGCGGGCTGAGGTGGCGGTTGATCGCGTGGAAAGGTCGGGTCCCTGTAGAAAGTGTGACGTAGGAAATAGCGGAGAGCATGATGACGCCAAAGATCATCGCCATAGGTTGAATCCACATGCCGCCGTAACCGGTGGTGCTACCGAGGAAAAGAGCACCTGCGAGCGATCCACCACCCAAGGTAATGGCACCTTGCAACCAGCCAGGGCCCGAGAGTTTGGCGTAGGCAAAGAATTTTTTTAGTGCGGGGGCGTCAGCGACGGATTCGATGACGGCGAGCTCACGGTCGTGTTGATTCATAATTTGTGTGGATTGGGAGGTTTGGATTTGGGGTATTTTTTATTCTCCGAAAAAGCGGCGAAGGTTCTCACGGGATGTGGTTGCGATGACTTCGGGGGATGGATCGTATTTAAAAACTTCGACGCTGACCCAGCCGTTGTAGGAGGTTTCTTGCAGCGCGGCAACGATATCTTTATATGAGATGTCGCCCATGCCGGGGCCGTAGAGGTTCGGATCGTTGGCATGGAAATGCGCCGTCCAGTCTTTGCTGGTGCGGATGACGTCGCCAATTTCCTCCTCCTCATAGCTCATCGCCTTCACATCGAGATGAAGGCGGCAGCTCGGGTGATCGACCGCCTCGCACAGGCGGATCGTTTCCGCCGCACTTGTTAGGAAATTCGTTTCTACCTGGCCAAGAGGCTCCATAGCGATGGTAATACCGAGCTGCCCGCAGTGATCGGCAGCAGATCGGAGAAGGTCGGTGGCGCGCTGGAACGCGTCATCGTAGTTCCAGCCATCTTCCAGCGAGCGTTGTTGCGGGCTTCCCCAGACCATGATGTTGCCTCCGAGGTGATGGCAGAGGTCGGCGAGGCGTCGGGTGTAATCCAGCGTAGCGGTGCGGATGGCATCATCGGGGTGAGTCAGGTGAAAGCCCTCGGTCTTGGCCAGCAGCCAGTGCAGGCCAACAACGTCCAGACCTTGATCGCGCACTTGGTTGCCGAGATCTTTTGCCTGGGACTCTGAAATGGATGTAATGTCATCCGACAGCGTGAATGGTGCGATTTCAAGTCCGGTGTATCCGTGGGCGGCGGCGAGGCGGGCGGACTCCTGGAGCTCAACGTCTCCGTAGGTTTCGTTGCAAATGGCGTAGTGCATGATTAGTCGACGGTGATCCATTTACCTTCGTCATGCGACTGTAAACTAAGCTCTGCCAGCTGCACACCCTTGGCGCCTTCGCGCAGGGTCCATGGGAATGCTTCGTCCGAGGCGACATGTTTGAGGTAGAGTTCCCACTGAGTTTTGAATGCATTGTCACATTCGCCGGGGTCGATCACCTCCCAGTTGGCGTGGTAATCAATCGGGCTATCGACGTCTGGATTCCATACTGGGCGTGGGGTGTTTGCGGCGCTTTGTGCCCAGCACTTGCGCAGGCCGACAATGGCACTGCCCTTGGTGCCGTCGACCTGCATGGTGAGTAGATCATCACGGCGCACGCGAACATCCCACGACGAGTTGAACTGGCAAATGACACCGGTGTCGGTTTTAAAAAGTGCGTAGGCGGAATCATCTGCGGTGCATTTGTATGCCTGACCGTTTTCGTCGACACGCTCATCGAGGTGGGTCGTGGCGTGAGTAAATACCTCAGTCACCTTGCCAAACAGGTTATCGATGACGTAGCGCCAGTGGCAGTGCATATCGATGATCATGCCGCCGCCGTCTTCCTTGCGGTAGTTCCAGCTTGGACGCTGGGCCGGTTGGTTTTCGTCATGACCGGTGAATACCCAGTAGCCGAATTCACCACGGACTGAGAGGATGTCGCCGAAGAACCCGTCGTCCTTGAGCTTCTGGAATGCCACGATTCCCGGCAGCCACAGCTTGTCCTGCACGGTGCCGTTTTTTACGCCAGCCGCTTCTGCGAGTTCGGCGACCTTGAGGGAGTCGGCATAGGATGTTGCGATCGGTTTCTCGCAGTAGATGTGTTTGCCGGCGGCGATGGCTTTTTCAAGAAAACCGACCCGGTAAGGAGTGCCGGATGCATCAAAAAATATCTCGTTGTAGTCATCGGCGAGTGCGGCATCGAGGTCTGTCGACCAGCGTCGCAGGCCATGTTCCTCTGCCAGTGCCTTGACCTTCTCTTCGTTTCTTCCGGTCAGGATGGGGTCGGGGATGATTTTGCTTCCGTCCGCCAGCTCAACACCACCTTGATCACGGATGGCTAGGATGGATCGTATGAGATGCTGATTCGTTCCCATGCGTCCAGTGACGCCGTTCATAATGATTCCTATTTTTTTCACGTCATTGTTGTAGTGTTTGGTGATACCGAGTCAAAATCAATCTAGGCTATTTTGTGACGGTAGGCGGCGGGGAAATCCCGGAGGGATGGTAGCTGTTAGCGCGGGGTGGAGTGTAGCGGAACCCCGGGAATGGTTTTGTATCGGCATATCGAGCGCCGGAGGTGCGGTAGCATGGAAGACATCCGGGAAGTGCTGCCGCCCCACCGGGGCTTGATGATGCTTGCTATGAAACCCCCGGGGTTTCACCCCGCGCTACCGGCTATCGCCCCGCTGGGGCTATTCAGGATGTTAGATGTTAATCGCGATAAATCGCGTCGTATTGCTTGAGAATGTAGTCGAGGAATTCGCCCTGATCTCTGTCCCACCATTTCTGTGAGAAGATTTCGATTTCTGTGGCGCCGGAAAACCCGGTGCCTTTGACGAGCTGGTGGATTTCTTTCAGCGGAGCACAGCCTTCAGCCATGACACCCCGGTCTAACAACATGTCTTCCTGGTCCGGTTTAAAGTCGCAGATGTGATAGCCGAGCAACCATCCGTTCTCGGCGCAGCGCTTGGTTTCCTTTTCCAGCTCGAGGTCCCACCAGACGTGGTAGACGTCCAGTGCCACGCCGAGGTTAGGCGCGCCGATGTCTTCGCACAGGTCGTTGGCGGTTTTCATGGTGCAGATAGCGGAGCGATCGCCGGCGTAGATCGGGTGTAGCGGTTCGATGGCCAGCTTGATACCGGCATCGGCTGCCCAGCCTGCCATCTCGGCAATACCGTCGCGGATCTGGTTGTGGTTTTCGGCAGGTGATTGCCCTGGGGTGGCTCCGCAGACGAGAACGATCTGTGGTAACCCGAGTGCTTCTGCCTCACGCACACATGCGCGGTTTTTCTCACGCCCGGCGTCGCGGTCGGCTTGGGTTTTTCCGGTGAAGAATCCACCACGCACATGCGCAACGGGTTTAAGCCCTGCGTCGTCGATCTGCTTTTTGACTTTCTTAAGATCCAGCCCATCGATGGTTTCCCGCCAGACGGAAATACCCCCGATGCCACGGCGAGCGTATTCTTCGATACACTGCTCCATCGACCACGGACGGGTGGTAAAGGTGTGTAGTGCCAGCTCGGGGTAACTCATCAGGTTAAAAAGTATTTGTTAGATCGTGTATTTAAGGCGCTTGGCGCATTCGGCCATGATTTCGTGTTCCCACTCAGGCCGCCTTGGGCACTGTGGATGGGGCTCGCTACTTGGGATGCGCCCGAGTAAGTTTTGAAATACCGCACAGCTATGTTTATAGGCGGGCACGGCATCGCGGAATGCGATGTTACCAAGGTATTGCAGGGCGTCATTAATTTCAAAATACCCTTCATCTCCATCCGCCCACATGCGGTCACGCTCAGCAAATTTTTCCGGGCAGAATGCCGCCAGGCCTAACAAGTAATCCGAGCCATACTCAATCATATCGATCCCGAGGTCGTTGCCGGTGTAGATTTTAAAGTCGGGTCGTAGTTCATCGCGCAGCGCGAGGCGTTTCAATTCGGTTTCCCGGCAGAGCGATGAATGTTTCATGCCCTTGAGCTGTGGAATCTGCATCAGCCCTCGCACAACTTCATCCGAGTAGATCATGCCATTCGGAGCAAACACACGTCCGAGTTCAAAGCCCAGCACGGCGTCGTAACCTGCGCAGACATCAGCGTAGAGCTCAACGATTTTTTCCGCCTCCCAGTCGTGGAAGCGTGTAGTCTGGAATAGGATGGGTGTGCCTCCAGCTTCTGCGACTTGATTCGCGCCACGTTTGTAGAGATCAACCAGATCACCTTCCAGACCTTCCACAAAGACACCACCGACAAATCGTGGCCCATCGCCTAAGGCCTCACGGGTCCAGCGCAGCACCTCGAGCCGTTCATGGTCGGTCAGATAGTTCGCATAGCCGGTGTCCATGTTCACTGCACAGGCCAGGCCGGCGGTTTCGGTGCGCGCGACGGCATCACGGAATGCCTGTTCGGCGATGTCACCATTTTCCTCGAAAGGAAGCAGACAGGCGGCCATCCCCTCGATTGTTCTGCCGAGCTGGCGTCGGTCGTGTCGGTTTTGAATACTCATCACGGAAAAGTTATTTTTGTGTCCACTGCTGATACTGCTTTGGAATCCCGGCATCCTTGTGGCTGCCCTCGTGGAACAGGAAGCGGTAGCTAAAGGTAACGCTGGATCCTTTGTCAATTTTCATAGCACCGTGCTTACTTTTGAATGCCTTGCCGCCAAATGGGTTCGCGGTGATCAGCCCGTAGTCACGGGCGTGCCAAGTGGTCGGATGGCGCGGATTTTTCGGGTGGTCGAAGATGGCGATGCCGACGATTTTTCCATTTATCGGCCCCCAGTAGTTCACCCACTTCGCGGGCTTCGACCAGATGGCTTTTCCGGTGACACCCTCGCTATTGATTGCGGAACCTTTGGCGACATCACCTTTGAGGCGAAGTGCTGGGTGCGTGCGGATTGCCATGGTGCCTTCCTTGGTTTGGTTAAACGTAAGCGGCCCGTTCGATGCGTGCATGGTGATCTTGAAATCAATGTAGCGCGCGCCGCCAGCCTCGCCGAATCGTAGTTCAGTCGTGTCGGTGCAAACGACAGTTTTGTCTTTCATCCATGAGTTCTGGCTCACCATGACCGCCTCACCGCCAACTGTTTCCGCTTTGACTATTTTATCATTTCGCACCCGCACACCTCCTCTTGCGTGCCAGAAATCGTGGCCGTTAAGGATGTGCACGTAGTAGAGCGACTGGTGGTGCGGGTGATCATCTTTTTCACCGGCAACGCCTTTTTTCATCGGGAAGTTGCGGGTCATGGGAATGCCATGCGGTCCGATGACTGGGTAAAGAATCGGTTTTGTCGGATTGCCGTAGCGGTACTCGGTGAAGAGTTTACCTCCGAGAGAAACGGCGACTTTTTTATCGGCGGGGATGTGTTTGATAGAAACGCCACCTGTTTTTGCCTTGGGTGCCGGCTTCTTTTTTGCTCCGGCATCTTTTGCGGGGGCAAGGTCCATGATCCAGCTAGAGAAGTTTGCCACGTCCTTCGAGGCATTGGTAACAACCTCGCCTGAGACCGTCATTCCAGAGAGAAGCAGGCAAAAATAGAGAATGGTTTTTTTCATGGTGAAGGAATAGGGTGTATTTTAGACATAATAACAGTTTTGGTTAACGATATCTTCTACGTGCGCTGGTGGGATTATCCTTCATCTAGCGAATCGAAAATTCGGCTTTTAGTCAGAAAGTCAGCCTGTGAAACTTTAAACACAGCCGGACTGGCAATGCTATTTTAAATTGTGATGGGCGCCACTCAATAAAATCCACTCTTGCATCGGTGTTTAGGATTGCTTAAGTATGCCAAGTCGCCTCTCGGCAACACCCTTTTCCCCTTTGATTCCACCCCATGGACGAACTCGATTTTACAGACTCCGAAGAACCAGCTGAGCAGCAGAGCCTGGGTGACATGTATTCGGATTACTTTCTGGATTACGCAAGCTATGTCATTATGGAGCGAGCGGTGCCGCATCTGGGGGACGGATTGAAGCCGGTTCAACGCCGGATATTGCATTCAATGCGTGAGTTGGAGGACGGTCGCTACAATAAGGTGGCAAACGTTGTGGGCAACACGATGAAGTACCACCCGCACGGTGACACATCCATTGGTGATGCCATGGTGCAGCTGGGGCAGAAGGAGCTGCTCATTGATACTCAGGGAAACTGGGGGAATGTGCTGACCGGCGATAAAGCAGCGGCACCGCGGTACATCGAGGCGCGTCTCACACCTTTCGCGCTTGAAGTGGCGTTTAACCCGAAAACCACTGAGTGGACACGCAGTTATGACGGTCGGAACAAGGAGCCGGTCACGCTGCCGCTCAAGTTCCCGCTGTTGTTAGCCCAAGGGGTGGAAGGCATTGCCGTTGGTCTCGCCTGCAAGATGCTGCCGCACAATTTTATTGAATTGTTAGAATCCTGTATCTGCGCTTTACGTAAGCAGCCATTCGAACTGCTGCCTGACTTTCCTACCGGAGGCATTATGGACGGCAGCAACTATAACGATGGCCTACGTGGCGGTCGTCTCCGGGTTCGCGCCGAGATTCAGATCGAGAAAAAGCGTATCCTTCGCATTACCCAGGTGCCGTTTGGTGTCACCACCGGCAGCCTGATGGACAACATCGTAGCCGCCAACGAAAAGGGCAAAATCAAGATTTCTAAAGTGGTCGATAACACCGCTGCCCAAGCCGATATTCTGGTGCATCTGCCGGCGGGAGCCGACCCTGAGGTGGCGCGTGATTCCCTCTATGCGTTCACCGACTGCGAAGTATCCATTTCACCTAACGCCTGCGTCATTCACGATGGTAAACCCCATTTTATGGGGGTGACTGAGATGCTCAAGCACTCGGCGAACCAGACCAAGGAGCTGCTGAAGCTGGAGCTGGAAATCAAACTTGGTGAGCTCAACGAAAAATGGCACTTTTCGTCACTCGAGAAAATTTTTATCGAGAACCGCATCTACCGCGACATTGAGGAGTGCGAAACATGGGAAGCGGTGATTGAGGCGATCGACAAAGGCCTCAAGCCATTCAAGAAATTACTTAAGCGCGAGGTGACGGAGGAAGATATTGTCCGGCTCACAGAAATAAAGATCAAGCGGATTTCCAAGTTCGACAGCTTTAAAGCGGACGAACTGATCAACAAGTTAGAGGACGAGATCGCCGAGGTGGAGAAAAACCTCAAGCAGCTCACACGTTTTGCAGTCGCCTACTTTAAAAACCTAATCAAGAAGTATGGCAAAGGCCGCGAACGCAGGACTGAGATCAGCACCTTTGATGTGGTTGATCGCACCCAGGTGGTTGCCGCAACCGAAACCCTCTACGTCAACAGCAAGGACGGATTCGCCGGTTGGGGGCTGAAGAAGGACGAGAGTGTTGAGAAGTGCTCGAAGATCGACGACATCATTGCCTTCGACGGCGAGGGTGTGATGCGTGTTAGCAAGGTGTCGGACAAGGCATTCGTCGGTAAGCGTGTCCAGCACATTGCCGTTTTCCGTAAGGACGACGAAAAGGTTTACTCGATGATCTACCGCGACGGCCGTCAGGGTGCGGTTTACGCCAAGCGTTTCAAGGTAGGTGGAGTCACTCGTGACAAGGAATACGATCTGACCAAGGGGACGAAAGGATCACGTGTAATCTACTTTGCGGTGCACGACTCTGAGGAGGAGAGTGCTGAGAATGCAGTGTTGGTTCACCTCAAGCCAGCACCTCGATTACGCAGTTTGTCTAGATTGTTTGGCTTCGGTGAGCTGGCGCTCAAAGGGCGCTCAGTCAAAGGTAACCTTGTCACCAAGCATACTGTTGATCGTATTGTCCGTGCTCCTAAAGATGGTGGTGACCTTGAATTAAAGTAGGGGTGAGTGGCCTACTACCAAAACTACTGAGATAATTAATTAACTAATTTCGGCAAGAATCCTTGACGCGCAAGTAGTTATCATGAACACTGTTCACATGAATAAGCTAATCTACGTTTCTGGATGCCTCATGGAGTCTCTCAAATCAAGAACTCAGCGCGCCGTTTGCCGACTGCGCGGTCAACAATACCAGCCTAACCGACGACCGCAATGGCAGCAACTGGAGTTACCATTGACTCGTACACCCGTGCGCAGGTGGAACCGGTAGTTGGTGGACATGGGCTCTGCGGTGAGTTAACGTCCCAGTATGATATACAAATTATTCTGTGTGTTAATCTCCTTAACTTATATGGCAAGCTCAGCTGTTGCCAAGAAGTGGGAGGCATATGAATGCGAATTACTAGGAGATAAGTATTTTGATGGTGACAGCTTTTGGGTGAAGACCGACCGAAAGAGCACCTATGTATTTCGTCTATATGGGGTGGACTGCGCGGAAACTGACAAACGGTTTCTCGAGCGGTTAGCTACACAGGCTAAGCAATTTAATATTCCACAAAATGATGTTGTGTTGTGGGGTGAAAAAGCAAAAAAGTTTACAAAGAAATTCTTGGAGGAAAAATTTACTGTTTACACTCGGAAAGAAAAAGCACGTGGAGCGGGAGAAAAAATCAGGTATTATGCTTTAATAGTGAATGCAGATGGCGAGCGCCTAGACGAGGCGCTGGTGAAGGCAGGTTTAGCCCGAGTTTACGGATTTCATGCCTCGTGGAATGAGCCTTTCTGGGGTGATGCAAAAGTAAAGATGCCGCGTGATTGTGACAGGTTCGACTTTGAGCGCAGATTGAAACGCCTCGAGAAGAAGGCTCAAAACGATAAAGTAGGAGTATGGCAGCGTTAAGTCTGACTGGCTGTGCAATGACATAGAACAAGTGTTGAACGTTTATGAGGCACAATACTATTTGCTGCGTTTCATTAGAAGCATTCCTAACATTTTTTTTGTGAGTTTAGGATGCTCTGTTGCTCGATCGATACGTTCACCAATATCTTGCTCGACATTGAAAAGCAGTGGTTTCTCTAGGCTTGCTTGAAAGCCGTGGTTGCTGCCAGTTTGAGATGGGATGGCAACCATCAACTTCCATGGGCCGTTGCGTATACCTATAATATTGTTTTTTGAATGGCTGTAATAAAATTCGAATTCACTGACTTTGGGCGCAGTGGAGTTTGGGGCGATGAGTGCCCGGATGTCTCTACCATCCAACACGCCAGTATTTGGGTGATGAGCGCCGGTGATTGCAAGCACGGTGGGCAATATATCCAGGGTGCTGACAGGGGTAAGTTGACGTTTTGGAGTAATGTAATCAGGCCAGTAGAAAATCCCTGGGACCCGATGGCCACCTTCCCAGCAAGAACCTTTGCCATCGCGAAAGGGAAGGGCATAACCAACATGCATACGGGCTTCCCCATACTTGGGGTGTATGTGACCAAACTTTGATTGTTTGGTGTTTCGAAACCTGACCCAAGGACCATTATCTGATGAAAAGATGACTAATGTGTTTTTCTCGATATTACATTCCTTAAGTGTTTTCATGATCTGGCCAACCGAGTCGTCTACTTCTGCCATGACGTCGCCTAACAAACCTCGGCGAGATTTCCCCTTGAACTTATCGCTGACATAGAGTCCAAGATGTGGCTGGTTGTGAGCGATGTAAGCAAAGAATGGCTTGTCTTTGTTTTCTTTGATGAAGCCGACAGCAGCCATGGTGTATCGACCAGTTAGTGATGTGGAGGCGACTGTATCTGATGGTAGGTTGTTTGCTATTTCTGAGTAGCCGGGGATTGGGTTATTACCCACAGGGTCGGATTTGAGTAGTTTAGAATTAGCGTAATCGTGTGAGACATTGGTGCCGATCCATTGGTCAAATCCATGCGCCAACGGTAGGCTGTCGGGCGACATGTTGTTTCCTTTGTTAGGGTTTCCCATATGCCACTTGCCAAATATGCCTGTCGCATAACCATGATTTTTTAAGGCATCCGCGACGGTGGTTTCTGATTTTTTTAAATGAGGTTTGGCGCTCGGCCCGATCACCCAAGTCCCGAATCCTGAGTGCATGGGATAGCGTCCGGTGAGAAGTGAGTAGCGCGATGCGCTACATGCTGGTGAGGTTACGTAAAACTGAGTAAAGGTTACCCCTTCACTTGCAATGCGTGAAATGTTAGGGGTTTCGATCACGGGGTTCCCGTGATGTGAGTAATCGCCAAACCCACTGTCGTCTAGGTAGATGAGCACCACGTTGGGTTTATCTGTGGCATCTCGCGCGATGGATGAGATGGGGAGACAAAGTAATAAAAAGAATAATCGGATCAGGATCATACCGCAGGCTACAGGCAAGATTCCCGCGGATGAAGATATATTTTTGCGGATTGATTATATTGGTTAAGCATGGTTAGATAATTGTGTGCAATCAACAGCCATCATTCTTACATTATTTACTGCGAGCTTTGTGCTCGTATCATTGAGTTCGTGTTCATCACAAATGCGAGCTAGTGAGAGGTATCTCACCCATCGCTTTGATTATGGAAATACTGCTTACATTGCACCCAACGGTAAAGCGACTGCACCACCACGTGCTCCACGTCGGGTTAAGCGCATGATTGCGGCAGCAAATGCGCTCACTGAAAAACCCTACATTTATGGTGGCGGCCACCGCAGTTTTTATGATCGTGGTTATGATTGCTCAGGCGCCACATCATTTGTTCTCAATGCAGGTGGTAAACTCGACCGTCCTCTGGTCTCGCAGAACTTTTTTGATTATGGTAAAAAAGGATATGGTAAATGGGTTACCATATATGTGCGCAAAGGGCATGTATTTCTTGTTATTGCGGGACTTCGATTTGATACGGGCGGATCTTGGCGATCAACCGGGCCAAGATGGAAACCTCAACGGCGCGGCGTAAATGGGTATTACGTTCGTCACCCAAGAGGGCTTTAGGAATAGACCCTGCAGAAGTGCATCAGTGAGCCTGATGGGCATGTTTGGTATATGTGCCAAAGTCGCCAGTTAAGTTATAGTGAGATCGTTGAGGAGTTCCAGAATCTGTGTGTCCGACGTATTAATCTTAAGAGGCATTTGTTGATATGGATAATGCCCATTGCATACCCATGCGCATGAAAACCTAACCAATTTGATCAGCGCTACGCATTTGAATATCTGTGATTTCGACATGCAGAGGAGTTTCTAGGATATGCATGATAGAATCTGCGACATCATCGGGTGTGAGCATCTGCATTGAAGCCTTGGTTTTTTCCAAGTCATTTTCTCGGCCTTTGAAATAGTTGTTGAGTAAGGGGGTATCAACAAAGCCGGGGGAAACTGATGCGACCCGAGTTTTTTTCCCATCTGCTCGAAGTTCTGAGCGCAGTGCATCAGTCACGGCGCGAACTGCAAACTTGGTAGGCGCGTAGAATCCACCGGATGGAGGTACTCTGTGGCCACTCATGCTAGAGATGTTGATGATCTGTCCGGCATTTTCAGGAAGTAATGGAAGTGCTTTTTGGCAGCAAATTGTGAGTGCTTGTACGTTCACGCGCCACATTGCTTCCCAATCCGCGGGGTTGCCATCGGAAATTCGAGATAGTAATGCAAATCCGGCATTGTTGATGATGACATCGAGTTTGAGTATATCGGTGAATGCAGTGTTGATAGCGTCTGCGTCGGCAAGGTCGCACTGGATTGGTTTAACGCCGTTGATCAATTCAGATGTGTTGCGGCATAAACCGAGAACTTTGGCGCCTTTTTTAAGCAGCCTCTTGGAGGTGGCGCGGCCGATGCCTGATGACGCGCCGGTTACAAGAATGATTTTTCCCGTGAGTGACATGTTGGTAGTGATTTAGCGTTTGGTTGCCTCGTAAATTTTATTGTAGCCTTGAAATGGCTCTGGATCGACATTGAACCAGCTGCTGTTACGTGCGCGCTCTTTGTTGTAAGGTGGCGCAAAAATATCAATCAGCTGGGTTAGGTTTTGTGCTTTTAGCCGGTGGATATTGCGTTCCTTGGATGTGAGTGTTGAGACCTTACCTTTGGTGAGAAGGGCGTGGGAGGTTTCTTTGAGTAACACGTTTTTGCTGTCATTACGCTTTCCTAACAAATCATAGTTCCAAACGTCGGTCCTACCGGTGGCACAGAGGATGACGCCAGTCATGCCGGGGTGGTCATGGTGCTTAATCTGCTCACCTTGTTCGAACTGGAGCATGCAGACTTCAAAGACACGTTGTTTTTCGAGTTTGTAGAAATCGACACGTTTGTTTCCTAATCCTTTTTTTGTGTTTTTAAACGCTTCTTCAAGTGCTGGGTCTTGAAGGTTCAATTGCGCCATTAGAGCGGCGGCTTTTTTTACATACGCCTGTTCGCTCCAGTTATCGAGGTGCTGTTTGGCGGCTTCTTTTTCAACTTCTGTTAGGAAAGCATCCCAGTTAATTTTCCCGTCAGAGGGGATCCTGCCATGACACGCGTTCGCACGTGTCGCGAGTGCTGTGATAGCGGGAAGTGCCATCCCTAAGCCCAAAAAACCTGGCAAGGAAGTGCGGATGAACTGTCGGCGGTTGTAGTCGTCCATAGAGATATGCTAGCACAACGAAATGAGTAGTGCATTCAAAAGTGAACTTATGGACGATCAAACATGACACTCAGGTTGAGCTGCTTGCTCGCTGGCACGGTAAATGCGAGGATGCGTTTCCCTTTGTTCTGGTTTTCGATGTCTTGCGATGGTTTGGCGTCGAGCACAGTCCAGTTGCCACCATGATTATCTTTACGAGTAAGTCGAAGTTGTTTGCCAGATTGCTTGAGAATTGCCGTTTTCCCAACGATCTGGATTTCTGCTGAGGTAACGATTGCCCATCTTACGGAGTCTATTGGTTTGATGATGTTATCGGCTACCGTGACGCTGTGATTTTTCCGGTCAAATTGGCAGTTACGGATCACTTTTTCTGCTTGCCCTTGGTAGGCGGATGTCAGATCAAAGCTGGTGGTGCCTTGATCCTTTTCACTACTAAAATGAGTCATTGGACAGGGAGAAGCATTGGGGTTCTGCAGCTTGTCGCCAATCATAAGCGTATTATGACTTCTGTTGGTGAGGCGGAAATAATTCCAGCGTTTATCCCTAAAGTATCCTGGCATGTTGTAATTATCTGAGCCGAGGTCATGTGCCCAGCGAATACCGTCGGATTCCAGAACAAACGTGCCCACATCCATCTGTCCGTGACTCGCACCTGGATAACCACCTTTGATGGCAAAATAGAGAGCATTTTTGGTGCTCCAATCAGTTCGGAATGTCGCGATAGGCTGGCTGCCTCGCCAGTCAGAGTCGAGTGGCAATAGTGGAGCTTCTTTTTCAGATGCCTGAGGCAACCACAACAGGTGAAGTGGAAATAACCGGTCACTGCCTCCATATTTATAGCGGGGATTTCCCGAGATGTCTTTTTTGAGTTTGGCGCGCAGGTATTGGCATGTTGCCGGATGGTTAAATTCTCTAGCCATCCAAGATTGTGCGGCTGTGACACGACTCCTTGTTGGGTTGGCGTCAGCAAAATTAAACACGTAACCCGTGGGGCCGGTAAGGTGTTCGATGAAAAGTGGTGAGGTTTTGAATTCTGGTGGGATGGGAAGGCATGGTTTTGTTGAGTCAGATCGGATCAGTGCCAGCCCTAGCACGTGGTAATTAGACCCGTAATGCCAGTAGCTTGGACCCTCCGGATAGGCGCCGCTGGGCATGTAGAACTTGTGGCATTTTTTGAGTGTCGCCAGTGCGCCAGCGCGCGCCGGGTGAAGCGGGTCTCCTTTTTTTTCTAAGGCACGTTCTGCGAATAGCAATCCAGTGGCGCAGACCTGTGCCCAGTTGTTTCTACCATCTGTCCACCACGCTTTTTTCTTGTCAGTGTAGCTTGAGCGTGCGGGATTCAGGCCCTTTATCCGCAATGCATTACTGTAGCGATCACGCTGCTCCTGGGTAAGCTTGTGATATAGCCAGTCGTAGCCAATTGCCACAGCCGTGGACATCTCACCGGTGTCTAGGAAATGTGAGGTATTCCAATCCTTCAATGCACATGCGGCATCGAGTTCCCTAACTGATCGGTCGAAATATTTTTTTTCACCGCTGAGTCGCCAAGCCATGGATGAGTGTAGAATAACGCCCAGCGCGTGACGGCTTTCGCGGAGGAGGCGTTTACCATCGGGAATGTGATACCGACAGGTGGGAAAATTAATTGCAAGATCAGCACGCCTGACGAGTTCCTTGTAGATATCTGCAGCGAGTGGGTCCGATTTAATACGTTTCTTCACCGCTGCTTCCTCTGTTTTGGTAAACAGAATTCTTGGGTGGGTAGTCAGGTTACATGCATCCGAGATAGGAAGGGAGCTCAACAGAATCAGCAATAGCAAACAAACGCGCATAGTTACTCATAAAATACCACGCGTATGGGTTCTTCTTTCACTGATTGCTGACCCAAACCGACTTCAGGTAATCCTCACCTGTATATTCCTCCGGCATTACTAGCGAGGTAAGTTTTTTACCAGAGGCTCCTTCTCTAATCATGTATGCAAAATCACGTGGGTCGAGCTTGCGGCAATTCGTGCAGCAGAGGATCCAGCCATCTGGTGCAAGGCATGCGTGTGCGAGAGCGACAAGGTGGGCGTAGTCTTTTTCCACACGAAAAACCTTACCTTTATCGTCGCGTGAGAAAGTGGGCGGATCTAATACGATACCATCGAATTTTCTTCCCTGACGCGCGAAGCGTTTGAGCCAGTGAAAGGTGTCTCCTTTGCAGAAGTAGTGGTCTTCGGGATCGAGATCGTTTGCAGTGAAATTATCGCGTGCCCAGTCGAGGTAAACTTGGGAAAGATCGAGCGTTGTCGTAGTTGCACCGCCGAGTGCAGCACAGACGGAAAAAGCACCTGTATAAGCAAAGGTGTTAAGTACGGTCTTTCCTGCGGCAGAAAACTCACGGACTCGTTGTCGGTTCAGCCGCTGGTCGAGGAAGATCCCTTGCGAATAGCCCGCTTGGAAATCGATACGGTAGTTCACCCCATTCTCCCGCGCAATGAATGTCTCGTTCTGCACTGGGCCCGCGATGTGGCTGGGGGATTCTTTTTCGTGCTGATCGAGCTGTTTCCAGTAGCAGGATTTTTCTTGCTTGATGAGCCATGATTTGACTTCGCGGTCGAGGTAGTTAGTGCGCGTGGAGACCAGCCACGTGTCCGCGAAGGTGTCGAGGAACAAATCCGGCAGACCATCACCCGCAGCATCGACGAGCCGCAGTGCGTTGGTGTGGTCATTGAGTAGGTGACTTCGCTGATGGATGGCGTGTGCGAGTGATTTTGTCATGGGGTTGATGGCTATTGACTATTGGCCAATGACCAATAACCATCCAGCCGAAATGTCTGATTTATCTTCATCCTTAAACGAAGCGGTTGCGGCGGATCACCTGCTTGAATCGTCGCGTGATAACATCCTTGCCTTACTTGATGGCACGAGTAGTCCGGTGGCGGCGGCTGCCATCGATGAATTGGTTCAACATGCTGAGTGGAAAGAGCTGAACGACCGGTTTTTCAAGACGCTCGCATTTGGAACCGGTGGGCTCAGAGGCAGGACGATTGGACGTGTGATTACCTCAGCCGAGCAAGGGGTAGGAGGACCCAACGGGCGACCCGAGCATCCATGTGTGGGAACGGCATCAATGAATTTTTACAACGTCAGCCGTGCGATCCGCGGTATGATCATCTACCTGAAGAGCTATCTTGCTGAGCTGAGTGAGGATCGTAAGCCAGCGTTTGTGCTCGGCCACGATACCCGTCACTTTTCACGGGATTTCGCTGAGTTTTGCGCAAAAATTTGCACTGATCTCGGCTGCGACGTGTATTTGTTTGATGGCCCACGTGCCACTCCAGAAATTTCCTACGCAATCCGCGCGCTCAATGCTGATGCTGGCGTTGTTCTCACAGCTAGCCATAACCCAGCGCATGATAATGGCTTCAAAGCATACTTTAATCAAGGCGCACAGCTTGTAGAGCCAAACGCCACAGGCGTAATCACTGAGGTGAATGCAATAACTAGTGAGGATTACGATCCTGTTTCCGACCAAGGCACTCTTCATGTGCTCGGCGCAGACATGGACCGTATCTATGAAGCGGATGCCAAGACACTACTGCTTAGGCCCGATTTGTTAGAGGGTGGTGGGGCTAAGGTGGTATTCACGAACTTGCACGGAACCGGAGGGCATTGCATCGTACCCCTGCTTACGGATCTCGGCTTTGAGGTATTTACGGTTCCAGAGCAGGATGTGCAGGATGGGCGGTTTCCAACGGTTGATTCTCCAAACCCAGAAAATGCACCTGCATTAGCTATGGGTATTGAGCTGGCAGAAAAAGAGGATGCAGAAATCGTCATTGGCACCGACCCCGACTGTGATCGTATGGGGGTGGCGGTAAGAAATGACGAGGGTAAGATGCAACTGCTTACAGGTAATCAGATAGGCTCGCTGATGGCGTGGTATCGAACTAAGACACTTTTTGAGCAAGGTGTCATCAACGACTCAAACCGTAGCCGTGCGGTGTTAATCAAAACATTTGTCACGACTGAGCTTCAGCGTGCTATTGCTGAAAAGTATGGTGTTGGTATCGTGGACACGCTGACTGGGTTTAAGTATATTGCCGATAAGCTGCAAAAATATGAGGACTCTATTCCAGCTGACAAAAAAGGCGATTACCGTAAGCTCACATCTGAGCAAAGTCGTGACATACGCCTGGAATATTCACGCTTTTTCATCTTTGGTGGCGAGGAAAGTTACGGCTACTTGGGAACCGATACCATCCGTGACAAAGATGGCAATGGCGCTGCGGTAATGTTTGCTGAGCTTGCTGCCTTCGCCAAGAGTGAGGGAAAAAGCCTAGCTGCACTTATGGATGATCTTTACCGCCAGTTTGGCTACCATTTAGAGATAGGGAAAGCGATGGTCATGGAGGGTGCTGATGGTGCGGCACAGATCAAATCGCTAGCAGCATCATATTCTCAAAACCCACCGACCAAAATTGACGGGGTATCTGTTAGTCGCATTCGTGATTTTTCTAAAGATGACTTTGAAGATGTGGAAGGTGATCCTATTCCGAAAGAGGGAATGCTTATCATTGACCTCGATGACGGTAGGTCCTGTGCGGTGCGCCCATCTGGAACGGAGCCTAAGATTAAGTATTACCTGTTTGGAAAGGACGCGCCATCCGATGACTTAGAGGCAAGTAAAGCCAGTGTGGCTGCGGGTCTGGAATCGCTATGGTTAGCACTGGAAGAGGATGCTCAATCACGTATGGCGTAAATTGTATCTTCAAACATCAAAAAAACATTCTGCATAAGTATCTTCCAAACTGTGGCCACAAATGAGCGCTCGAAAAAAAATAGTCCTTTGGCCATTCATTGCGGCAATTGTCAGTGGAGTGTTGCTGGCTATGTGTTTTCCGGGTTGGAATCTCTCTGGGTTAGTTTGGCTGTGGATGCTGCCACTGCTTCCGGCTGTTTGGCGTGGTCAGAGTAAGTGGTATGGATTTTTTATCTGTTATCTATCAGGTGTTACGTTTTGGCTTATTAACCTAAAGTGGTTATGGACAGTGAGTGGACTAGGTGCGCTGGTTATGGCCGCGTTTCTCGCACTCTACTTCGGTTTGTGGGGTGCTATTGCCGTTAGTATAGGAAACCCTTGGCGAAAAAAACTTTCTAAAAATAATGATGATCCTAACGAGCGGGAGGGAATCCGAGAAAAGATTGCCAATAAACAAGCTGCCGCTAAACCGGGGGCAAATTTTGGTAGCGCAGTTGGTGATTCATTTCGTTCACTTCGTTTTGCTTTCGTTAACGCCGCTGCTTGGGTGGGGATTGAGTGGTTGCGCGGATGGCTGTTCACTGGATTTGGTTGGAATGGGCTCGGTGTAGCATTTCATAACACCCCTGTTCTGGCACAAGCGGCTGACCTTGTTGGGGTTACTGGCTTAGCATTCATGCCGGTGTTGATGAGTGCTGTTTTGATACAGACTGGGAGGAGGCTGGGACAGGAGGCAATGTCAGGTAAGCTCAAAGCTCGACTTGATTTCAGTGTGGCAGCACTGCTGCTGGCGATGCATTTTTGTTATGGAGTTTGGCGTGCTCGCGATGTCAACTCATGGGATACACAGCGAGTGCGTGTATTACTGGTTCAGGAAAACATTCCGCAAAACTTGAAATGGGACGAGAGTGAAGTGGTGCGGATCATGGATGATTACCGTGAGGGCACAGAACTCGCGATCAAGGCGCTGGATGATTCTAACAAAAACTCTGTAGAGTCAGCGAATGGAGAGGTCGAGCTGAAACACCCTGATTTTGTGATTTGGCCTGAGAGTGCTTTGCCTAACCCACTTCTTTATGTTGAGGGTGAGGAGGGGTATTATTTTTACGGGAACGTTGAACACCTGTTAGAAAACGAGATACGGCCGCTCGGTAATTTTACACTCATTGCTGGGATGAATGAATTTGAGGCCGAGCACGTTGATGAGATGATCAAATGGAAAGAGGGTGGCGGCCAATACAATAGCATCGTGGCCGTTAAACCAGGTCAGCCGCTCGCGCTAAGTGCCGAGACTTACCGGAAGATGCATCTCGTGATTTTTGGCGAATATATTCCGCTTAAGGACGATCTTCCGGTTCTTACGAAGCTTTTCAAATTTTCATCTGGAGCAGACTTTGCTGGTAACTTTAGCGCAGGGGAGTCAATTGATCCGCTCACACTACCTACAGCCGAGGGTGACGTGCAAGTGATTCCCAATGTGTGTTTTGAAGATACTGTGGGTCGATTGACGAGACAGTTTGTCAGGCACGAGCCGCAAGTGATTGTCAACGTGACTAATGACGGATGGTTTAAGGAGAGTGAAGCGGCGGCTCAGCATATGGCGAACGCGCGCTTCCGTGCTATTGAGCTGCGTCGACCGATGATTCGTAGTGCCAATACTGGTGTTAGTGGCATCATTTCCGCCGCAGGATCGCTAGTTGATCCGGCCACAGGTGACCGCCAAATCATAGAGGATGAGCATGGCAACCATTTTACACGAGGTAATCTTTATGGTCATGCTTATGCGCCTGTTGATGGTCCTCTGACGCTCTACGCGGTGGCAGGTGATTGGTTTTCCTGGCTGATGTTGGTATCGCTAGCTGTGGCGATTGTTAGGCGGCGTATCAGTGGGTAAATGATCTTTAGCGGATCACGCCACGCTCTGAGCCGCTGATGAATTCGATCAGGCGAGCAACATGCGTCTCCTCAGCGGAGTCTGATTCCTTGAGCTCGACCACGAGATCACCAAGGCTGTGATCCTTGTTGAGAAAGAGTTTTTTGTAGGCGTGTTTGATGGTGCGGCGTTCGTCTTTATCGAACCCCCTGCGCTGCAGCCCCACAAGATTTGGGCTTCTTACTGCGGCAGGTGTGCCATCGACAATCATGAAAGGAGGAACGTCCTGAACAATTTTTGTGCAGCCTCCAACCAACGAATGTTCGCCGATACGGCAGAACTGGTGCGCGCCGGAGAGTCCAGAAATGATTGCGTAGTCTCCCATTTCACAATGACCTCCCAACGTTCCGTTGTTGGAGAGAATACAGTGGCTGCCAACTTGGCAGTCGTGTGCAACATGAGCATATGCTAAGAAAAGGTTGTGATCACCAATGCGGGTGGGGACTTCCTCAGTAGTTCCTCGATGAACTGTGGTGTTCTCGCGAAAGGTGTTGTGATTACCAATGATTAATGCTGTCGGTTCGCCCGCGTATTTGAGATCCTGGGTAACCTGACCGATGGCAGAGAACGGAAAGAACGTGTTGTTTTCGCCGATGGTCGTGTGCCCTTCGATGACCACGTGTGACTTCAGCACGCTGCCTTTGCCGATTTGCACATTTGAGCCAATCACGCTATAGGCACCGATCTCTACACCGTCAGCAATCTCTGCAGCGGGGTCAATGATAGCGGTTGGATGAATCATCGAGGTTGGGGGAGTCAGGGATCTCGGATGCAGCAGATTAATTATCGATCAAGGCGAATTTCAACTCACCAGATGAGGCGATCTCACCGTTGACGATGCAGCGACAGACCGCAGAGCCAATATTGCGGCGGACTTTGAGGATTTCAGCTTCAATAAACAGGGTGTCACCAGGAAGGACGGGGCGGCGCCACTTTACTTTATCCACACTCATGAAGTAACCGATTTTTCCTTGGTTCTCTGGCTTGCGTAAAAGCAGGATAGATGCCACTTGCGCCATCGCCTCCACCTGAAGCACGCCCGGCATCACGGGATGGCCTGGGAAGTGACCTTGGAAGAAGGGCTCATTGATGGTGACATTTTTGACGCCGGTGCACTTGTTGTCGCCCTCGAAGTCGACCACTCGATCAAGCATAAGGAATGGATAGCGGTGTGGCAGAATTTGCATCACTTCATTGATGTCTAATACGCCCTCACCGTCGGGGATTTTTAGTGGAGGAACCATCGTCCGCATACGCATGTATTCCTCTTTGAGTGTGGCTGCCATCCGGGTGTTTGGGCCGTGGCCGGGGCGCACGCTAATCACGTGGCCCATGATTCTTTTGCCGGAAAGCATTAGGTCGCCGATCATATCTAGTGCCTTGTGGCGGGCAAACTCATTCTCGTATCGCATCGGCTCCTTGCTCATCACTTCCTCGCCCCTGACAACTACGGCATTTTCCAAGCTACCACCTTTGATGAGCCCCTTGTCTAGGAGCGGTTTTACATCCTCGTAGTATACAAACGTCCTCGCGGGTGCGATTTCCTTTTCGTAGAGCTCAGGCGTGACTTCACTAGAAAAAAACTGGGTGAATCGACCATCTGGGCCGATGTTCGTGCAAGAGACACGAAATTTTTTATCTGGCACGATCGTGACCAACGATCCGTTGTTTGTCTCCAAATGAATAGGTTCGCGGATCTCATAAACCTTACGCGGCTTGTCCTGCTGCTCGAGCCCGGCTTGCTTGATGAGTTCCACATACGGCTGGGACGAGCCGTCACCGATCGGGGGCTCGTTGGCATCCATCTCGATGATCGCGTTGTCCACGCCCATACCACACAGGGCTGAGAGAATATGCTCGACAGTATGCACCTTCACAGATCCCTCGGCGAGGGTGGTGGCGCGTTCTACGGTCTGCACTTTCGATACATCGGCATCAATAAACGGCTGATCATCCAGATCGACGCGGCGAAACTTGAATCCGTGCCCCGTCGGTGCGGGTTTCACGGTTAGGCTGACTTTTTCTCCGGTGTGTAGGGATGTTCCCTCCAGCGTAGCAGCGGAGGCGACTGTGTGTTCCATTTCGGCGGACATTCACACCGTATAGGGCAGGGGAGTCGCGATGACAAGCCTTTGCCGAGCATCATCTTTTAATGGATTTGGGAAAAAACTAAAAATCTTCCAAGGATTTCTTTTATGGTGTGTCTCACTCAGTATGACATGATGTCATAAAATGCCTGTACCGGAGCCAAATAAGGCACAAATGAAAATTGTGCGCCTTCAATCAACCATCCCCGAAAGCCTGAGATCTGTGGAAAAAACCAGCATCGAAGAGCTCTTTGACGCCGAAGAGACGCCGCTGCTGCGCTACGCATACGGTATCGTCGCGCGCCGTGAGGTCGCCGAGGATATTGTCCAAGACGCGTTCCTCAAGCTCTATACGCATTGGAAAGATATCAACACCCCACGCGCCTGGCTCTACCGCGCCACTCGAAATCTCTGCCTCAACCACCTTCGAAAACATCAACGTGAAGCCCTCAGCGATGAGTCCGACCAAAAACCGTCCTCAAACGACCACCCCGACGATGAATTGGGGCGTATGGAGGCGATCGGCACGCTGCGCATCCTCATTGAAAAACTTCCCGCCGCCGACCGCGCACTCATCCAACTCAAATACCACGAAGAGCTATCCTACGGAAACATTGGCAAAGAACTCAAGCTCGGCACCGGCAACGTCGGTTATCGCCTCCACCACCTACTGAAACAGCTATCCGAATCCCTTCAAAAAGCCGGCGTCACATCCAGCAGAGGGTAAATTCTAAATTCCAATGTCAGACAATCTCCACACTTTCATCGATCCTGAATTGCAGGCGCGAATCGCCGCACTCGTCCTTGGCGAAGCGAGCGAGTTTGAGCGCGATGAGCTGGAGAAACTCATCGCGGAGAAACCGGAGCTGGAAATATACCGCCGCCGGATACAGTCAATGCATGACCTGTTGGGTGATACGATCAAATCCGATCCCGATCCGGAATGGCAACTATCAGCTGACAAGCGGAAGAAGCTGCACCAGACATTTGCGCAGAAAGGTGCCCAAATTACATCATGCCGTGGCCGTGAGTTAAAGGGGACGACCCGGGTCCAAATTCGTGCTGCTGTGAGTATCGCCGCCTGTATATTGATCACTGTAGTCCTGTTCTTCATGGCGACACCTGTGGTTCTGAAGCAGTCCAAACGAAGTTCCGAAGAACATGCCGCCTCCTATCAGGTGGCCTATGAAGATGAAGGATACGGTCTCAGGGGAGGTCTCGATTTAGATGAAGAAATGTTAAATGATGATGGCGTTGTTTGGGCTGCTGAAAATGGAGAAAGGAAAATGAAAGTGTCGAAGGTGAAAAAGAAACCCTTGGCACCCAGCTCCAGCCTATCTAAAGCCATCGCGTCCAACACGACCGCTCCCGCCGCCGTCCCTGTCCCCAAAGTAAACGCTCCCGACCCCTCGGCAGATTTCGGAAGCGGTGATGATTATGGCGATGGCTGGGGTAAAGGCGACAAGAAGGGCAGGGGTAGGAGGGCTTCAGGCGGAGGCGGAGGTGGTGGAGACCTAGCTGAGGCTGACCCCTCTGCGGCTGCTCCAGAGAGCAATAAAGCTGTCGGCAATAGGATTGTTGCCGGAAAAAAAGAAAGTATTGACCGGGTGATACGCCGTGAACTTGAAGCAAAGCTATCAAAAGATGTTGATAAACTTAGTGAGAAAAACAACAAGGATTTCGTCCTTCGAGTTAAAGGCAACATTACCTCTAGCGAAGGTGCCACAGGCGTGGATGCCATCATCGAGCAGCAGGCTGGAGATGTTCTTGATGTGTCAGGGCGCCAGATAGCCTCGAATGGCGACGTGCAGCTGGGCCTGAAGGCAGAACAAAGTAAATCTCGATATGCATGGTCAGCAGAGCGTTTCCTGAAAAGGTCATCTGGACCAGCATCGGGTGAGGAAGGCAAGGACCTGTCCGCTAATGAGCGTGATGACAACTCATTCCTCACCGGTAGAACCGATGAGGATCTTGTTCCCTCATCGCATGGCCAGCTCTCTGATATGCCGGCGCAACAGCCAACCGGTGTTACAAGGCCCGAGGGTTCTGCCCTCAAATGGAAAGCGGATCAATCGATGGGATACGATGACAATTTGGATGCGGACAAAGAGGTGAAAGATAGAATAGCGAATGGAAGGCTTCAAGTCACGCCTGCGACGCCCGCGGATGTTAAATCCAGGAATACCGAGGAGGTCAGGTACAGTATTGATGATTCCGAGCAATCTGAACGGGGTATTTCATCTATCGCCAAAAAGGAAATCGCCCGCCGTTCCGCTTTAGTTGCAGAAGCCGATGAAGCTTTCCTGGAGGGTAGGGACGCATACGCCAACAAAAATTACAAAAAGGCAGCGGAATATTACAAGAAAGCGGGAACATTGCTTCCTCCTGGTGAGGCGACGGCAGGCCGGCGCGATGGCGTCCGTAACCATCTTGGTGATGCCAACTTGTACCATGCCCAGCAATTGAGAGAAACCGGAAAATATGCCGAAGCACGTCAAACACTGGAGAAAACACTTCGCGATGATCCGGATAACTTTGCAGCCAAAAAACAACTCGAGTATCTGAATGATCCGATCCGTACCACCCCAGGCCTATCGTTTGAATATACCCAAAAGGTCAATGAAGTGCGTAAAAACCTCTACATAGGTGAGGGGTATTACAACCTCGGCCAGTACGACAAGGCTGAGGCGGAAATGAAAAAAGTCCTGCAGAAAGACCCCTACAACAAGGCTGCACGTCGTTGGCTCGAAAAGGTTTACGAAACCAATTCGGACTACTACCGTGCCGCCTATGATCAGACCCGTGCCGAACTGCTCATGGAGGTGGATCGTGCCTGGGAAATTGCCGGTGCGCCGCAAGTCAAGGAGGACGGGCTTAAGCGTGATCTTGCCACACTTGTAGAGGAGCGTCCCAAGCCAGTTGCAAAAAATGGCACCGTTGATACGCCCGCCCGGCCCAAGCCACTACCCGATGAAACCCTGACCAGTGCCGAGCCGTTTTCCACCTTTTCACTCAACGTCAATGACGTTTCGTTCAAGCTCGCTCGAGTAGCACTGTTGGAAAAGGGTAAGTGGCCGGATGCCGCCAAGGTACGCACCGAGGAATTTGTGAATGCTTTCGACTACGGTGACCCCTCACCTCGACGCGGGGAACCCGTCGCATGTGCCATTGAGCAGTCTGCACACCCATTCTTGCAGCAACGAAATTTACTCAGGGTGGGTATGAAGACCGCCGCGATGGGCCGATCCCAGCCGTTGCGCCTGACTGTTTTGTTGGACAACTCCGGCTCGATGGAGCGGGAGGACCGTGAGGCAAGTGTGCTGGCTGCGATGCAGGTGCTCGCGGCCCAACTGAATCCGCAGGATGTGATTACCGTGGTGAGCTTTGCCCGACAGCCACGGCTGATTGCGGATCGCATACCGGGTCATCAGGCTGCGAAGCTGGTTGATCTCGTTGCCAAGACCCCAAGTGAAGGCGGTACCAATATCGAGGAGGCACTGAAGCTTGCACGCACGTTGGCCAAACGCCAGCATGCTGAGGGTGCCCAAAGCCGCGTGGTTCTCATCACCGATGGTGTTGCCAATCTAGGAAACACCATCCCTGAACAACTTTCCAAGGAAGTGGAAACTATGCGCCAGCAGGGGATTGCTTTTGATGCCTGTGGCGTGGGTGCTGAAGGTCTGAACGATGATATTCTCGAGTCACTTACTCGCAAGGGCGATGGACGCTACTACTTCCTAAACCGACCGGAGGATGCCGACGACGGATTTGCCAAACAGCTTGCAGGTGCGCTTACTCCGGCAGCTAAAAACGTCAAGGTGCAGGTGGTTTTCAACCCAAAGCGTGTGGCTCGCTATCGCTTGTTAGGGTTTGAGAAACATCGACTCAAAAAAGAAGACTTCCGCAACGATAAGGTGGACGCTGCCGAGATGGCTGCCGAGGAAGCTGGTAATGCGGTCTATCAAATCCAGGTCAACCCACAAGGCGACGGCGAACTCGGTGAGGTCTTTGTCCGTTTCCTCGATGCTTCGACCGGTCGTATGGTTGAGCGCTCATGGCCACTACCCTACGAGTCTAAAGCAAAACCATTCGATCTCGCAGCCCCATCCATGCAGCTTGCCGGCACTGCTTCCATGCTCGGCGAGAAGCTACACGGCACCGATGCCGGCTCTGTGCGATTTTCCATGATCTCAGACACGCTCGGCAAACTCTCCGCCCACTACGCCTCCGACACCAAAGTGCAGGACCTCATCCGGATGTGCAGGAAAGAAAAGTAGGACAGCTTTGTAAGCTGTCGACAACCCAAGGATCCATCAACCCAACCACACCGACAGCTTACAAAGTTGTCTACTTTTTACACTCAGTTTACACAACCTAACCAACTACCATGATAAAAAATTCCATGAACTTAATTTGCTCTCGTATTTTATGTGTTAAAAACCAGCTACTCTGCCTAGCGACCGTCTTTTTGTTAGGCGGAGTAGCCACTTCACAGAATCAGCCCACTGCGGGTGTTCAGGCATCTGTCGGTGAAATTGGAGCTGGCACCGTTAGTTTAACAGCGAAAGGTGTGCTGCCAAAGCCGCCATTGTTTTTTAATGCCACCGCTAACGCCAAAGTTCGTGTCACCGCGTCTGCGGTAAATCATGACATCGCTCTCGCGATCAAGGTGCTTCAAGGTCGTCCAGAGGTGATCACGCTCGGTCTGGAAGGCGCGGGTGAAATTAAATCAGTCACAGGCACAGGTCTTGCCGACTGGGCGGTGCGCAAAGACGTCGCCACAGGAAAACGCTTCCTCGACCTCGTTCCCAAGTTGGTTAAAGGCAAACCTGGGCCCGTGGCGTTGAATCTAACGATAAAAGCACAGCATAAATTCGAGTCCCTTCCCGTCACGGCTCAGATACTCACCCTCACGCCAGGTAAATCCGCCGGGTTCTCGTTCAAGCTCCAGATCGACGACGGGGCATTAGAGACACGCGTGACCAAAATCAGCGGCATGCTACCTCTGGAAAATGAAGGTGGCTATCACAGCACAGGAATGAATAACCTGACGCTGCAAATCTTTCCAAGCGGTGCCGCACCCGCCGGAATCGAGCTGCGCGGCGCCCGTATCACTGGAACCATCGATGAAAAATCCCGCAGTGCGACGCTGATTTATACCGCCACAGCTCATGTCACTCGCAAAGGAAAAGTTGATTTTCTCAGCGGTAAGGCCGCGATCAGTAGCATCCAGCTAGATGCCGAGTATAGCCTATCTCTAACGAATTCCAGCGGCTACCAACTCGGCTTCGACAGTGCAGGAACTTTTCCTGTCAGGCTGGAAATGATCGCTCGCATCGATGATGCCGCTAGCGGTTGGGTTGGATGGAAAACCATCAGTTTTTCGACCCCGCAAGGAGCTGTTGTTCCAGTCGAATTGGATGGGCTTGGAGGCAGTGTGAAGTTTGCCGAAAATCTACCCATTTATCCAAGGCTATTGCCGACCGCAAGTGATGCCTCACTTCGTTATGGGGGTTTTCTTCCAGCAACGGGTCAGTGTTTGCTCGCATGGAAAGCTGGTCGTAAAGCCGGCGAAGGCAAGCTGGCATTCACCAGTAAAGGTCTAACCGATGTTGCGGTGGCAGCCGGACTTCTCCGGCAAGTCAGCCAGATCGAACTGAAAGTTCTTCAAGGAAAAATCAACGACGTCTCGCTACGCATGGACGGTCCCGGCGAGGTGATCGATGTCCAGGGCACCAACATCGCCGGATGGTCGGTGGAAGCCGATCAGGATGGCGCGCGTATCTTGCGGCTGCGCCTCAGCGTGCCGCTCGAAGATGGAGGTATCATCAGTGTGCGTAGCCAGCAGGCACTCGGAAAGTTCCCCGTCACCGCCAGTCCTCTACGCCTCACTCCCGTCGGTGTGCTGCGCCACTCGGGATACGTCCGACTCAGTAATTCTGGTTCTGTTAGGCTGGAAACGACAAACGTGCAGGGGATGATGCAGCTTTCACCCACGCAGTATCCGGGTAGAAAAATCAGTGCACGTCAGATCTTTGTGTATCGATATCCGGCAGCCGATTACTCGTGGCAAGTGCAGGCAGATCAGATTCTTCCTGAAGTTTCACTCAATCAGGTGCTCATCTATCAGCAGCTCGAGAGCGATCGCGTGATCCGTGCAACTGTCGAACTTGATATCCGTGAGGCGCCACTACGTGAGTGGGAAATGCGCATCCCGGATCGATACGCCGTGGCGTCCTTGAAGGGTGCGGAGATTGCCGACTACGTGGTGGGCACCGCCGTCGAGAATGGTCATCGCGATGTGAAGGTGCTGTTCAAAAAAGCCGTATCGGGTCGTCAGCTTGTGATGCTCCGTTTAGAGAAAAACTCACCCGCCAAAGCGGGTGTGTGGAAACTTCCTGTGATCGATTACCCCGGTGCTAAGGCTGTGCGTGGTCACCTCGGTGTATCCACCGCAGCGGGATGGCGCGTCGTCCCTAACAAGGTGAATAAGCTGACCGAAACACCGTTATCCTACTTTCCCGTTAAGGATACAGATATACAACAAACATACCGCATGCGCGAGCAGGGGTGGAGTGCCGAAGTGAAAATCGACGCCCGCGAACAGAGCGTTCAGGCGGACGTGTTTCACCTTTACTCACTGAAAGAGGGTATGGCATACGGTTCAGTGCTGCTCAACTACTTCGTGGTGGGTGCACCTGTCAACGAGTGGGAACTATCCATCCCGGAATCATTTGGAAATGTCACCATCGAGGGCCAGAACGTCCGCCAGTGGCGTCGTGCCGATGGAGATAAAGTGATTGTGCAGTTAGAGCAACCCGTTAGCGGTGCTGCCACGTTGCTCATTACTTTTGAAAATGCTATGAGTGCTCGTGGCGGTAAGCTTTCTCTTGGTGAAGTGCGCCCGCTCAATGTGCAGACCGAAAGCGGATTCATCGAAGTGGTCAGTCCGATTTTAATGAAGCACAAGATTACCAAAACTGCACCTGGGTTGCTGCAAGTTAGTTCCCAAGAGCTTCCCGCTGAGTTTCGCATGCTCACTACCGCACCTGCGATTGATGCCTGGCAGTATGCCGCACGTCCTTTTGAGCTGGAGATCGACATTGCACTGTATGATCAGGGTGAGACACTCGACCAAGTGGTCGATTTTGCGAGTCTGGAAACTAGTGTTTCACGCGACGGCCAAGTGATGACTGAGGCGAGAATGTATATTCGCACTCGAGGTAGGCAGGCACTTCGTATGACCCTGCCGCCCAAAACCAAACTGTGGGATGCCCGTGCCGATGGTCGCACGATCACCGCCCGTGAAGATGGTGATCAACTGCTGCTGCCGCTGCCCGCTGGAGATGATCCCAACAAGCCTGTGCATCTTGTCATCCGTTACGGTGGCGATCCCGAGGGCGGGAGCAAAGTCGTGTTGGGTGCTCCTACGCTAGCAGCACCTGTCATTATTAACGGCTGGAAAGTGAGTGCGGAGAAAGGAAGGTTGCTGTTGCCAGCAGGCGATTCTGATCATGCTGTGATTCGTAGAGAGCCGCTGATGCAGACTGGATTCGAAAGCCTACAAGGACGTGGTATGGATTTGTTAGGGATTGGTGTTCTATTCCTTAGCGGCGTGATGTTTCTGCGTGCGAAAAATCCCGCTGGCTGGAAGCAATTTGTCTCCGCGCTCTGGCTGCTTGCGGTAGTTCTCCTAGCAGTCTGGTTGGCGAGAAGTATTTCGCAGGAACGCCGGATCAATCAGCGTTTCGTTGAGATCACCGCGCAGGTTGTTAGCCCGGATTCACCCGTGACCGTAACACTCAAAAATATAGCCCCATGGAAAGCCATGGTCTCATGGTTGGGCATCGCTGCCGCCGCCGTGGGTGCTGTTGCTTTCATCGGCAGCTTGGTAGTGAAGAAGTGGAGTCACCTTTGGCTGCGCGCACTCGCTGGTGCTGCCGTTGCCGGCGGAATACTCGCTCAACGTGGGGGGGGAGTGCTATTTTTCGGACTCATCGCCATCGTAGCATTGCTACTGTTGATTCTCGCGCTGTATCGTGGATTTAAAGATGGTGGGCGCTACCTACGCGAGCGTGCCGAACGCAGGCGAATCGCTCGCGATGAGGCAAGTGAGGCGATTGCTCTCGGGTCTGCTGATGGTGTCACTAAACTTCTCGTGATCGCCACGACTGTAGTTGGGATTTGCTTCGGGATTTCCGGTCAAACTCACGCTGCCAATGATCCAGCACCAGCTTTGGCAGTGCTGAATCAGACGTGGAAAATTGAAAACAACCGCTTATACGCCAAGCTCGATATCAGCGTGCGTGGCGAAGCGGGTGCCAGTCATCTGCTGTTGCGTGAACCTGCCGTATTAACCGCATTCAATAGCGATGGTCTCAGAGTTTCCAAGATCAAACGTGGTAAGGAAACCGTCTGGATGATCGCAGCCGAACGCGCTGGCGCACTGACAGCCACTGCAAGCTTCGAGATGCCCGTGCGGCCTCAGTTTTTACTGCCGACCGGGTCCGCCGCTGTGCAGGAAATTTCTGCAGAAATCGATGTCGCAGGTCTTGAAATTTACTCAACCGCAGCTGTGCGATCAGTGCCTCGGTCAGGACTCGCCGATGGGAAAAGTGGAGTCGATCTTGTGCTTGCACCGTTACCCAAAATCACCATGGGCATCCGCCCGCGTGGTCGTGATATCGATGCAGAGGAAACCAAGTTCTACGCCGAAGTAGCGAACCTTTACTTGCCGTCACCCGGTGTGGTTGATGGTGTGCACCGCGTGACGATCCGCCCATCGAGCGGGAAGGTAAACTCCCTTGTTCTAACAGTCCCGGAAGGATTCGCCGTCAGCGAGGTGGCGGGTGCTGTGGCAAGCTGGCGATTTGATCCAGCGGGCCGACAACTCACCGTGGATTTGAGTGCAGCGCAGTCGCGCGTATTTTCCATCCTTGTTGAAACGCAGAGCGGACTCGGCGCACTTCCGGCTGCGGTTAATCTTCAGTCACTTACGGTGGCAGATGACGCTGGCGAGACAAACATGATTGGCCTCGCGTTTGGTCAGGAGGCTCAGCCTGGAAAAATCACCGCGACTGATCTCTCAGTCGTAAATGTGGATGACTTTGATCGTGGTCTGATTCCCGCAGTGAAAAAGAAGCCTCTGGGTATTCTGCACAAGGTTTACCGCAGCGCATCTGGCGCTGGATCGCTCAGCCTACAAGTAGCCCCCGTGATGCCGGAAGTGCGTGTGGTATCGCGCCAGGAGCTGTCGCTCGGTAGCGAGCGGATACTTCTCTCCGCCGCCCTCGATGTGAGTATTACCCGCGCGGGGATTTTTAAACTCAGCTTCGCCCTGCCTGACGGTATGGAGGTGGAATCACTTAGTGGTGGATCGCTTAGCCACTGGACCGAAAGCGAGCAGGATATGAACGGCAAGAAAACTCGTATCGTCACCCTTCACCTAACAGGAAAAACTCTAGGTGCCCAGCAGTTCGCCCTCACGCTTTCCGGGCAACCTGTCAGCGGCAAAAATGCGTGGTCGGTACCTAAGCTGCTTCTGGACCAAGCGGTGCGCCAGAGTGGCCAGCTGATGGTGATTCCAGAAAAAGGCATCCGTGTGCGTGCCATCGATCGAAAAAATGTTTCCCGCATGACTATCCAGTCATCGCCTCGTAATGCGCAGACAAAACAGATGCAGGCACGGGTCAAGCAGAGCGGCGGACTTGCCTTCAGGATTTTGCAAAAGGAATGGGCATTGACCCTAGGGATCGAAAAACTGGATCCATGGATCACAGCCAGTGTGTTACACGAGGTGACGCTACGCGAGGGTCAAACCCGAACTAGACTTGCTGCGGTTTATCAGATTGAGCATGCCTCTGTGAAAAGTATCCGTGTGCAAATCCCTGCACTGACCGAGGAAGAACAACGCACGGTGCGCGCGAGCGGCAGTGCCGTTAAGGAGATTGTTAATGTGAAAGATGATCTCTGGGAAATCAGATTCCGTAGGGGAATCCTTGGAACGGTAGCGGTGCAAATTGAGTTTCAGCGCGGCGCTGATCGCGGTAAAGGCGGTGCCGAGGAGGTGCGTCCTGCAGTGTTCCTAGCGGCGAAGCGGTTAACGTATTTCATGGTTGTTAGGACGACCGGAAGACTCGACATGCGTGCGAACAATCCTGCAGGTGGCTGGCGCAGAAGCGATTGGACTGCCGTGCCAAAAAGCTTGCGTAACCCAGCCGACACCAGTGTGCCTGACTTATGCTATCGACTCAATGAGCCGGAAGGAACGCTCAAGGTGTCGCTCAAACGCCACCAGATGGCCGACACCCTCAAGCTGCGTGTCACCGGAGGGAAAATGAAGACCATTTTCTCACCTGTTGGCGAGACCCTGACAGCGGTGCGTCTTGAGACTCGTGTGCTACAGAAGAGCACGCTAAAAATTTCCTTGCCAGAAAAATCCAGCCTCTACAATGTGCTGGTCAATGATGAGCCTGTGCACGTGGTCAAAGAAGGTGACGACCACCTGTTCCACGTTTCGCCCCCACCAGTCGAGACTGAGCCAGCGATCGTTTCTCTGGTTTACTCAACACCAGCGAGTGACGGCAACATCAGACTCGCCGCACCCGGATTCAATGTGCCACTTGAGTTTCTTACTTGGGATGTGCTCGTGCCTGAGGGGTATAGGCTTGAAAATCATTCCGGCGGATTCCAGCTGCGTGGCAGCCAGGGTGTGACTGATTACACGATCAAGGATTACCTCGACGCAATCCGAAGCAACCGTAGCGAGGAAGCGCAGAAAGGTCAGGAGTCGTTGCAGAAAGCCAACGACTACCTACGCCAGGGAAAACGCAAGGAAGCTGCCAAAGAACTGAGCAAGGTGACCAAAAACCGTGCCGTGGACGCCGCCTCGAATGAGGACGCCCGTGTGCAGCTTCGCCAGCTCCAAACGCAACAAGCACTCTGGGGGCTGAACTCACGTCGCCAGCGGATCTATCTTGATAATAAAGCGGCCGGTAACGGAATCCGTTTTAATGCCGACCTCGAAGACTCTGCCGTGAACAACCCGCTATTCAAAGGTCAGCAGGAATTCGACGTCCGTCAGGTGGATGACTTCCTGCGCGGAAATAGCCTGGAGGAAAAGAAATCGCTCAAGAGCATCGCCTCCCGACTCGTCACTCAGCAGCTCGCGACCGAGCCAGCTCCGCAAACTATCAGCACCATCGTGCGCGGCAGGGGAGAAGTCCTCCGCTTCACCCGTGGTGTACAAGTTGCAGGGGCTAAAGAGCTCGCTCTCGAACTCGACGTCACACCTACCAACAAAGTGCCACTCGGCAAGTCGCTGTTTATCTTATTGGGTGTAGGAATAGTAGCTGCCGTAGCAAGCCGCAAGGCAGCGTAAGGTCGCTGTTACGTGAGTGCCTCCAACAATTTCCTCGCCCTATCAGCGACGATCTCATCGCGGCTGTGGCTGAGTTTGGCAACAAACCGTTGTTCATTTCTCAGTAAGTCGTGCAGGTTTCTCTGCCAGCTTTGCGCTGAATCACCCTCTGGAACCTCGGTAAACTTAAGAAATATATCCAGAATCTCACCTTGCACGCTCGGCTCTGAGATACCGAGAATTTCTATCAGAAAAGGAAATGCTGGTTCGGCTGCCGAGTAAACATCTCCTGAGCATAATGCGGTCCACACTTCATGGCTTGCCCTCATCGCCCGCGCTTCTTTCCGCGAGGCAAGACTTTCAAGAAGCCGGGGAAGGTTCTTTTTTGATGATGGAGAGGTGGCATATTCGTCCCAAGGAACCTTACGTAACTTCATCCAGAGTGAGTCGGGCATAGTTGATGATAGGCAGATCATAGCTTATGCTCCCATTGAAATCGGATTTGTTTAGGCTCCTGAACAAAGGCATTACTTGCTTGATGAGATGATTGGGTTTAATTTTGTTGTGTCGTTACCATATTGAAACAAGTTTATCGTAATAACGTATTAGCCTATAAATAATCATGCCTCGTGTATTCATAGCGTTACTGTTGATTTCCCCCCTTGCAGCCGAAGTGGACTTTTCTCGCGATGTGCAGCCTATTTTGAACAAAAATTGTATCGCATGTCACGGCGGCGTGAAGGAGGCGAGTGAAGTATCGTTTATTTATCGTGATCAGGTATTAGGAAAAGGTGAGTCAGGAAAAATAGTGGTTATCCCCGGGGATCCAGACGGCTCAGAGATGATGTCACGAATTACCAGTGATGACCCGGAGCTTCTGATGCCGCAGCCTGAGCACGGCCCACGGCTTAGTGATGAGGACGTCAAAACTCTGCGCAACTGGATCAAGGAAGGTGCCAAGTGGGGTGAACATTGGTCGTTTACTTTACCCAAAAAACACAAAGCCCCTACCGTGAAGGACACGACGTGGCCTGTCGGTAAGATTGATCATTTTATTTTAGCAAAACTAGAAAGTAATGGACTTAAGCCATCAGCATCAGCAAGGCCTGCCGAGTGGTTGCGCCGCGCATCTCTGGATATAATTGGATTGCCACCCACTATTGTCGAGCTTGATGCTTTTGAGGTTGCAGCAAAAAATGACTACTCCCAAGCGATAGAAAAAGAAACAGACCGGCTACTCGCATCGCCGCACTTTGGTGAGCGTTGGGCATCGGTCTGGATGGACCTCGCTCGCTATGCCGATTCTGAAGGCCTTGGTAACGACCGCAAGCGTGATGTCTGGAAATTCCGTGAGTGGCTCATCAATGCATTCAATCAAAACCTCCCTTATGATCAGTTTGTCATCGAACAGCTCGCCGGCGATGCGATTCCAAATGCCACACTTGAACAAAAGATTGCGACGACATTCCACCGCCTGACGCAGGCAAATAGTGAGGGAGGCACTGACGATGAGGAGTTTCGCTTAATTGCTGCCATGGACCGGAACGTCACCACTTGGGAGGTTTTTCAAGGAATATCGATGAACTGCGTACAGTGCCACAGTCATCCATATGACCCTTTGAAGCACGAGGAATATTATAATAGCCTCAAGTTTTTTAATAATACGCGTGATTCGGATGCTACAGACAACTCACCAGTGCTGCCTATTCCGCTTGATCCCAATAAATACGCCGAAGCCAACAACCTGCTTAATAAAATCGACCAGCTTGAGCAGACTATCCATGACGCTTGGTTGGCGGTCGATAAGTCGTCAGTATGGCACCCAGTCACCCAGCTTTCGGCGAGCTCTAATACCGCGCATTTGAGTATTGTCGAGAAAGACGGATTTGCAGAATTTCGGGCATCTGATAATGCCAAGATTAACTCAATCTATACGCTGACTGCTCAAGTTCCTGAGAAACTAAAAGAATTCACTGCGTTCCGGCTTACTTATCTTCCCAAAGATGAGGGTAAGGCGCTGACCGATGCCGAGTGGGGAGCCTCCCTCAATCACATACAAGTTGAAAAAATCGGAGTCGATGGGAAAGCGCAACTCGTTAAATTAATTGACGTGATTCCCGATGAGGCGCATCCGTTTTTCAATCCTAACAAATCACTTCAAAAACGAGGCATGGGGTGGGGAACATACTATAAGTTTTTCCGTCCGCGACACGCGACTTTTGTTCTAAGCGAGGAATTGCCGGTGGGTGAGGGAGAAAAAATCCGATTTACACTGCAGAATGGCGGCATGTATATGGCCTCTTTTGCTCTCGTGGCGAAGCGGGGACGCATATCACTCAGTGACGATTCCGCATGGGTTACAGGGCAGACAGACTCAAAATTTGTCAATGCACGTAGCGATCTGCAGCAGGCGCGTGAGCAGCTCAATACCATTCCTCACGTCAATACTCTCGTCATCGCTGAGCGCGATCCCGAGCATGCCCGCGTAACGAACTTTTTTAATCGGGGGAACTGGCTAGACAAAGGTCAGGTAATCCAGACCGCGTCCACGCCAAGTGTCTTTCCACCGATGCAATCCAAAGCAGGCAAACCCAATCGACTTGATTTTGCTAGATGGATTGCTTCGCCAAAAAATCCTCTTACCGCTCGTGTGTTTGTAAATCGGCTTTGGTTAGAGGTTTTTGGCGTGGGGATCGTGCCAACGCCTGAAGACTTTGGTTCAGCTGGAGAAAAACCGACTCACCCCGAGCTTCTGGACACACTGGCGGTAGAGTTTTCTACCGAGATGAAGTGGGACATTAAAGCGATGCTTCGCAGATACGTCACCAGCGCGGCCTACCGGCAGTCGAATAAAGTGTCGCCCAAGTTACATGAACTTGATGCCTCGAACAGGCTGCTGGCCCGCGGCCCGCGTCAGCGCCTTACAGGTGAAATGGCGCGTGACTCGGCACTTCTTGCATCAGGTTTGCTCAGCAGAAAGATTCATGGGCCACCTACATTTCCACCGCTTCCGCCCGGTGTCTGGAGACCATTCGCTGGGCCAAAGTGGAAGACACCCAAGCCTGGTGATCCTGAGCGTTACCGTCGTGCGGTCTATACGTTTTGGAAACGCAGTATCCCATACCCAACATTTATCACATTTGATGCACCTACGCGTGAAATGTGCAGTAAGCGCCGAATGCCATCTAATACACCGATCCAGGCGCTCGCTGTCATGAATGATCCTGCATTTCACGAGTGCGCGCAGGTATTAGGCCAGCGTATGCTGATGTGTAAGGAGGAATCTGTGCATGCTAAAATCGCCCTCGGTTATCGCGCAACAACATCACAGCGGATCACACCAGAGAGACTTACAGAGCTGCTTAAGCTATTCGATAAATTGCAGCAAAACTTTAAGGCTAATCGATTGCAGAGTAAAAAACTTGCAGAGACCGCCGATGGCGCAGCCTATGCAGTGATCGCATCGGTTCTACTTAACCTAGATGAGGCTATTACCAGATAAATTGATGAATCTATTCGAAAAACTTCAGGCAGAAAAACTTCAGCACTCGACTCGCCGTGAGTTCCTACGTGATTGCACTACTGGGCTCGGTGGAATGTGGCTTGCCAGCCAAGGGTTATCCAACGCGGCAGGGCCATTAAATATTTCCCGCGATCCATCTAGCCCGTTAGCCCCACTATCGCCAAGCTTTGCACCCACGGCCAAGCGAGTGATCTACCTCCATATGGTTGGTGCTCCCAGCCAGCTTGAGCTATTTGATTACAAACCAACTTTAGAAAAATACGACGGAAAGGAGTGTCCGAAAGAGTATCTAGCAGGTCAGCGATTTGCGTTCATTCAAGGAGTGCCCAAAATGCTCGGTCCGCAGTTTAAGTTTTCCCAGCACGGGCAATCTGGTGCATGGGTGTCGGATCGCCTGCCCCAACTCGCCAAGCATGCCGATAAGATGTGCTTTATCAAAACCATGCAGAGTGATCAGTTTAACCACGGGCCTGCCCAGTTGCTCTTACAGACTGGCAGCCCAAATTTAGGTCACCCGACAATTGGTGCATGGGCCACCTGGGGGCTTGGCACGGACAACCAAAATTTACCTGGTTACATGGTGCTGATTTCGGGGGGTAGAATCCCACGCGTTGGATCATCGCTCTGGGGAAGTGGCTATCTGCCGTCGGTCTATCAAGGTGTGCAATGCCGCTCTACAGGTGACCCTGTGCTCAATGCAGCGAACCCCGCAGGTATTTCATCCGATATTCGTCGTGCGGCACTTGATTCATTAAAGAACCTCAATGAGCGCACATTTCATGAGATTGGTGACCCTGAAACTGTCACTCGTATCGCGCAGTATGAGATGGCATACCGCATGCAGACATCTGTGCCAGAAACTATGAGCATTGATGATGAGCCCGCTCATATTCACGACATGTATGGCACTCAGCCCGGTAAGGAATCGTTTGCTAATAACTGTTTGCTCGCACGACGACTTGCAGAAGATGGTGTCCGTTTTATTCAGCTCCACGATTGGGGATGGGACTCACACGGATCAAGCAAAAGCGAGGCCCTCAATGGTGGTTTTCAGGATAAATGCCGCCAGATTGATAAGCCTATCTCAGCTTTATTAACTGATCTCGATCAGCGTGGTATGTTAGATGATACACTTGTTGTCTGGGGCGGTGAGTTTGGTCGCACACCAATGCTTGAAAACCGCGGTGGCGGCAGTGGCAACAAATTTACTGGACGTGATCATAACCCAAATGCTTTCACTATCTGGATGGCCGGCGGAGGCGTGAAACCCGGCATGACCTATGGCGAGACCGATGAAATGGGTTATCAAGTTGCCAAGAACCCCGTGCATGTGCGCGATCTACACGCCACCATGCTCGAGATGTTTGGTTTTGATGCCAAACGCCTCTCCTACAATTATCAAGGGCTCGACCAAAAACTCATCGGCGTGAAACCTGCGAAAGTGATCAAGGACATCATCGCGTAAAGATACATCGTCAGTGCTACCGATGTTTATTACAATCTATGGCAGATGTATATCACGGCTGATGTGAACAAGCATCCGATGTCAAAATACATGATGCCGGTGATAATCCTTGAGAATTTGTGTAATAATAGCTCGCAGAGATCGTCAGATTAGGTATCCGTGTGTAGCAGATGAATTATTAACATGAGCAACGAAAATCTTATATTAAAACAACTCAAAAAAGAGCTCCTAGATCAATTTGAGAAAATCCATGGCGTGGAGCCATTTATCATAGCTTCGGCACCTGCGCGTGTGAACCTGATTGGTGAGCATATCGACTATTGTGATGGGTTCGTATTACCTGCTGGAATCAACCGACACGTCGTCATAGCGGCCGTTCCGAATGGGACTTCGGAGGCGAATCTTTTTTCGACGGTACTTCCTGATCAACCAGTAACGGTAATGCTTGATGAACCGCAGACACCAGGACAGCCAAAGTGGGCGGATTACATACGTGGTGTGTTTGATGGGTTTTGTGATAAAGGCCTCTGGCCGCTCCCAGGATTTGATGCGGTGATTCACTCTAATATTCCATTGGGCGCTGGGCTCTCCAGTTCGGCCGCGATCGAGGTGGCTGCCGCTACACTAGTTGAGGGGTTGTTAGGTGTTGAAATCAACCCCAAAAACAAAGCTTTGTTATGCCAGCGTGCGGAGAGAAAATTTGCGGGGGTGCCATGTGGTATTATGGACCAGTTTGCATCTGTCTTTGCGAAACAAGATCACTTTGTGCTTATTGATTGCCGTTCAGAGGAAGCACAGCCAATTCCGTTTACTGACAAATCTATCAGTATGGTCATCGCAGATACCAATGTGCATCACGAACTCAGCGACGGGGCATACGCGAATCGCAGAAAACAGACAGAAATTGCACTATCGGTTATTGGTAAGTCGTCATGGCGTGAAGTTAGCATGGCTGATCTGGATGCTGTGAAATCAGAAATGAACGAGGTGGTGTATAAACGTGGCCGCCACGTAATTACCGAAATTGGTCGCACTCAGCAGGCAGCGATTGCCGTATCACGCGGCAAGACCGATGAGTTAGGTGAGATGATGGCAGCCAGCCATCGATCGTTACGAGATGACTTTGAAGTATCCTGTAAGGAGCTAGATGAGATGGTAGAAATTGCATGGGATATCGGTCGTGATGGCGGTGTGATCGGTAGTCGAATGACCGGCGGAGGGTTTGGTGGATCTACCATTACACTTGTTAGGACAGATAAAGTAGAAGATGTGATGGCAGAAATGCGAACACGTTACCAAAAAGTAACCGGCATCGAGCCGCAAATTTTTTCTACGGGAGCGGTGGATGGAGCTGGACAAGAGATCCATTAAAGACCGGAGCCTACATCCATGGCGAAAAGGCAAACGTCATCGTTGAAGTCACCACCTACAGAGTGTTTGCGCGCATAATCGATGAGTGAGTCCAAGCTCTTATCGATTTTTTGAGGTGATGTTTCTTGGATCTTTTCAATGATGTTATCAATACCCAGCTGTTGGCTATCGTTGTTTTCAACCTCGTGTAGGCCGTCAGTGAAAATGACCATGCGGTCGATATCATCTAATGAAATCGATCGAGTTGTGTAGGTGCTCTTGGGCATCAGTCCGAGCGCTGGATTTTTCTTACCATCGCTATGCGCAAGTTGGCGTGTCTTGTTCAGTCGAGTGACAATAGGGGCGGGGTGTCCAGCGCAGCTGTAGGAGAGGGTTCCTTTTTTGAGGTCAACAACACAGTAGATGGCAGTCGCAAAAAGAGTAACATCTGCGCGTTCAAGGATGGAAACCAAACCATCATTTATTCCGTAGAGAAACCATTCAGGGCTTGTTGCAGAGTCGCGTTCTTTTTCGATTAGCCCGCGAAGCATAGAGACAATAAGTGAGGCACGTACTCCATGGCCCATGACATCACATACCAGAATGCCAATACAGTCTTGGGATATAGGCATGACCTCGTAGAAATCGCCAGCCATTTCCGACGCTGGAGTGTAACGACAAGCAAAAGAGACCTCGCGATCATGAGCTCGAAGAATCAGACCTTCAACACTCTGGGGAAGCAGCGCTTGCTGGATTTCGCGCGCTAGTTGGAGTTCTTCCTCAAATGCTATGTTTCGCTGTCGTAATTGTTCTGCTGCGTTGGTGAGTAGTCTTTGAGTTCTAACGAGATTAGAGATATCACTCGTTACGCCAAAGGTTCCGAGGAGATTACCGTGTCGGTCAAGCCATGGTAGTTTAGTAATTTCCACCCATGTATCATCTTTGCCCTCCCAGTTCTCACGTTGGATTACGTTGATCTGAGGCTTTCGGGTTTCCATGATATTTATTTCGTCAGCGCGTGCGGTGTCGGCATGGGCCTTTCCAAAAAAATCGTGGTCTGTTTTACCCACAAGGTCTTCGCCGGTTTCTTCCCCAAATCTTTTTGCGATTGAGGTGTTTGCCATGACAAATTTTGATTCTTTATCTTTATAGTAAACATTGACCGGGACGTTATCAATGAGCTCACGTAGCCTGTAGCGTTCTTCCTCGAGCGATATTTCGGCCATTTTTCTGCGTGAGATATCGATGAATGATCCTACAACCCGCAGGGCTTTACCCTCCTCGTCTCTGACAACTACACCGCGTATCCTGAACCAGTGCCATTGTCCATCTGGGTGGCGATAACGGCAATCTGCTGCCAGGTTATCAGCGGCATCTGGGGAGAGAGCGTCACGTAATGAATTCTGGAAATCTTCAATATCCTCGTCATGGAGATACTCAGCAGAACGGGCGATGACGTTAGGTGCTGAACTCTCGTCATATCCTAACAGCCTTAGTAGACGGGCAGAGTAGTAGATATCCTCTTCACCTACATACCAGTCCCAGACGCCCTCATTGGATGCCTGCAAAGCAAGCTCGAGTCGATCCTGAGATTCGTCATCCATAAATGGTATCTATAAACTCACTTGGGCATGGAATCAATGAGGAACTACTTCAGATGCTTGTCTAGCCATGCGCAGATGTGTTCTGAAACAGTCTGGTAGTTATCATCGAAAGAATGAGTTGCATTCTTAATCTCTATGAGATCGGATTGGCACTGAAGAATGTTGGATAGATCATGACTGTCTTTGGGTAATACCACGTCATCTGCCGTTCCGTGTAGGAGTAGCCATGGTGCTTTTACCCCCTTAGCGGCGTCAATAGTGCTATTGATTGCCTGCATGTCATCGATGTATTGCTTGGAAAGTGGACAGCCATCCTCATCCCACATATTTCCTTTGTCTGGGATAATGCTCCCAAATTCTCTCTCGCAAAATTCAGCTGTATGCACCATGCCTGCTAGTGAAACTAGAACATGGATACGCTCATCCCGTGCTGCTGCCAGAGCCCCCACGGCACCCCCCATGCTGTGCCCGATGTATGCAATTTTCTTGCCGTGGCCTACTTGGTCAATGATGGCAGTGAGGTCGCTGATTTCTTTACTCACCGTGCTATCCTGAAAGGATCCTTCAGAGTGACCATTGCCTGAAAACGATACTCTTAGAGCTGGGTAGCCATGGTTTTGTAATGCCTTCGCTAACCACAATAATAGCGGACGGTCTTTATTACCCGTCACACCGTGGCCTAGGATTACTAAACAATCGTCTCGGTTTGTGTTGTGTAGTTGGGTATCGAGGAGCTCGCCATGTTGATTTTTAACAGGTGTCATGACTAGGATGTTCTTCCTTTGAAGGTGAGTTCAGCTACTCCTGATTTGTCGAGCTCGCCGATACCAAGATCGATCATTTTTCTGTATTGGTTTTCGGTAGCATTGGATAAAGGCAGGGTGATGCCTTGTTCATTACCAAGAGTGTTGGCAATACCACTATCCTTGGCTGCATGTGCAGCAGAGAACCAGCACTCATGGTCACGATCGATCATGTCATCTGAATCGGTTTCTAGTACGCGTGAATTGGCTCCTGTCTGAGAAAAAACCTCACACAGCATGTCTAGGTCTAGACCGAGAGCTTCTCCAAGCCCAAGTCCTTCGGCAAGAGCAGCTGTATTAATATTCATCACCATATTGACGAGTGCCTTTACTTTGGCTGCTTCTCCTGCGCGGCCGATATAGCGCAGATTAGTCGAGAGCTGATCAAGTAATCCTCGGCATGCGTTGAATCCATCTTCGCTTCCACCAATCATCAGGTAGAGGCTGCCTTCGCGTGCTTGGCTGATGCTGGACGCCATGCAGGCTTCAAGTGATGTTGCCCCAGCGAGCTTGGCTGCCTTTTCCATTTCCACATGCACATCCGGAGAGACGGTCGCACAATTGATGAAGATTTTACCACTCGCATTGACTAACAGGTTGTCTTTCTCATTAAGAAATATTTCACGCATGGAGTCGTCATCGGTGACTACGGTAATAATAATATCAGCATCTTGAGCCGTTTCAGCGAGTGTTGTGGCGGCACTACACCCGAGCTCTTGGGCTAGAGATTCTGCGGCTTTCGCATAGACATCATAAACTGCTGTGATGTTGTGGCCGCAGTCGTTCAGGCGGCGTGCCATGTTGGCGCCCATACGCCCGACACCTACGAAAGATATTTTTTTTGTATTATTACTCATTTTATGAAGTTGTTGGTTCGTGGAATGTAAGTCCGCCGTCGTGGATACGAACGGGTTGAAAAAGACTTGTCTGGTGAAAATTAGGTTTGCCTTTGGTAGCAGCCGATGCTGTTAGAAATCGTTGTTCTGGTGAATCAATAATCATGGTTACGTTCATGCAAGAACTCTCACCAAAATTTACCCGGGCCTGCAGGATATCGAGCGGAATTGACGCCGCTGCCATCCATGTGCCATCGGGTGTTAAATCACCAAATGTTTTAACTCCCGGTATTTCAACTTCGTCTTCATATGCACGCACACTTGGTGCGGTGAACTCTGCACTCCACCAAGCACCATTTGGCGCGAGGTTAAACTCCAGATAACGGCCCGACTCAGGGTCACTGATAAAAAACTCAGCGACGTCATATTTCCAGAGTTCTGGCATAAATTTTCTGGGGCGTGCTTGCGGATGTATTTTTGCAGGTTTTTGGCGGGTTGCAACAAACCAGAAGCTACCGTGATCTATCGCTAACCCGAACGCAGCAGGAACCTCCATCGGTTTACCGTACCAGTCGTTTTGCAGCCCGAAAAGAGCTAGATCTAACTCTCCCCAATTTAGCGGGTGATGTTTTTTCTCGATGAGCATCTACCGCAGATATTGGGTGGCTTCTGAGCTTTTGCCAAAGCCAAAATAAGTTCTGATGACATAAACCTAAAAAAATACCCGATTACTTGAAATATCCTCGCCAACGCAGCTTATTAATGTTGTGTATAAGTCATTCACATTGTGCTGTTACGCAACGTTCTATAAGCTTTACAGAAATCACAAATAAATGAACCGGATAGAGTACATCGGACCAAGACCCCAAAAAAAACCCCACAAGCCGTGGGGTGGAGGATGGTTGATGATACTACTGGTTGTGGTTGCGGTGACTTTTGTTGCCAAGCCTTTCATCGCACAGCTATGGGCTGAGCGGGGAGAAGTAACCGAGCTCAACGTGGAAGAATCCGTGGCTTGGCTCACCAAAGGTGATAGTTTCGGTAACGAGCTTGCAGCCGTAGCGCTTGAGCGCACTCGCGAGGATGTAACCTACGATCCTGCCTACTATAAGATTTCTTTCCCCAATGGTGACGTTCCCGCAGGAAAAGGTGTGTGCACGGATGTCGTAATCCGCAGCTACCGGGCGCTTGGGATTGACCTGCAACAGCTCGTGCATGAAGACATGCAAAATAATTTCCGTATTTACCCACAAATTTGGGGTTTGAAGGGGCCGGATACAAATATTGATCATCGGCGAGTGCCAAATTTACAACGCTATTTTAGTAGGTTCGGAACCGAGATCGTAATTCCCGAGTCGGGCCCACAGGCCGAGGCCTTTAAATATGGTGATGTTGTTGCATGGCGTCTGCCGCACGGTGCCACGCACATCGGAGTGGTTGTTCCTGGCCCTGCGGAGCGACGCGATGAAAAATGGATCGTGCATAACATCGGCTCTGGTCCCAAGTGGGAGAATCAGTTGTTCGATTACCAAATGATCGGCCATTACCGTTTTAATGGCAGCCAGTAGCGGACCGTTTTTTGGGTTTTGAAACCAAAAATGCTATCTTTTTAAGCTTAGGCAAGGCACTTCCGATGTATATAATGTCTATTCTTGTGTTCGCAATGAACTGGCCGTCACAATGTGAATTTTCATCGCTCAAAAGCTCTGTTTCTATCCTTGCTTTACCGGATCTAGATTTGGGAGGATGAAGCACTCTCGTGATAAATAGTTAGCGTTTCTTTCAAAAAACACATTTTTTAACATGAAGTTAATCAATCTTTTTATGGTATTTTGTATGGCTACTTTCGCACAGGCAGCCAACAAACCGAATATTGTTCTTATTATGGTCGACGACATGGGTTGGTCGGACATTGGCCCCTATGGTGCGGAAATCATCCAGACGCCTCACCTTAATAGGTTAGCGTCTGAAGGTCTACGATTTCGGCAGTTTTATAACAATGCCAAGTGTACCACGACACGTGCCTCGCTTCTCACGGGTCTTTATCCGCGCAATGGTGGCCGTGGAATCGAGCTGCTCAACGATGGTATGGTTACTCTTGGAGAAGGAATGAAACTGGCTGGTTATAAGACGGGAATCAGCGGCAAGTGGCACAATGGCAGTCGTGCTCCTCATCGTCCCTATGACCGCGGCTTTGATCAGTCATACGGGTTATGGGACGGTGCCTGTAATTTTTTTGATCCTGCACAGCCTGACCCGAAATTCAAGGGTGGGCGTGTCCGCTTCTATGGAGAGAATGACAAAAGGATCACTAAGTTTCCTGATAACTTTTACACGACTGATGCCTTTACTGATGAGGCGGTAAAAATGATCAAGGACTTTGCTAGTTCAGGTGATCCTTTTCTCGTATACATACCTTACACTGCGCCACACTATCCGATCCATGCAAAACCCAAAGATATAGCGAAGTATAAGGGTAAATTTTCCATGGGTTGGGACGAGCTGCAGAAACGTCGCTATGCGAAAGCCGTTGATATAGGGCTTATCGACCCAAAGTGGAAGCTGCCACCACGTGATCCGGAGGCGAACCCTTGGGCTCAGGCCAAGAACAAGGGCTGGCAGAACCAGCGCATGGAGGTATACGCTGCGATGATCGACTGTGTGGATCAAGGAATCGGCCGAATCATGCAGGCTCTCAAGGATGCTGGTGTTAATGATGACACACTGGTTTTATTTTTGTCTGACAACGGGAGTTGCGCTGAATCACCGGGTGGTGAAAACAACACGGCCCACATTCCAGGCCCCAAAGAGTATTACTCGCACGTGGGCCCGAGTTGGGCGCATGCCCAGAACGCTCCATTTCGTAGGTATAAATCACGTATGCATGAAGGCGGGATTGCCACTCCATTGATTGCGCATTGGCCCGGAGTCGTTCCGAAAAACACGTTTACCGACCAGGTCGGGCACGTCATTGATTTTTTTCCAACATTTCTGGAAATGAGTGGAACTGCCTATCCAAAAAAGTATAATGGCAGGGAGGTTATTCCAGTTGAGGGAATGAGTTTATTGGAGGTATTCAAATCACCAGCCAAGACCATCAAACGTGATCAATCACTCTGCTGGGCTTTTGCCGGCAGTCGGGCAGTCAGAGAAGGTAATTGGAAGCTAGTCTGGGATGCTCGTGTGAAAAACTGGGAACTCTACGACATGGCGGTAGATCGCACTGAGATGAATGATCTTAGCAAGGTCAAACCGGAGGTGGCTAATAGGCTAATGACTCAGTGGGAAAACTGGGCTAAGCAAACGGGAGTCCAATACAAATCTTCAAAGCTAAGATAGCAGTGGTAATTCTGTCTTGCTTCTACCCTTACTCTTCCTGCATCTTACTGGTGTGAGCCAGATCCATGTCATTACCGGGAGCGATGAAGGCACCGTCTCCGAGGAGGCGCTAAAGCTATATAACAAACTCAAGCCCGAGGGGGGTGATGATTTTTCCCAAGAGGTGATTGACGGCACGGTAGCAAATGCGGACGAGGCGAATACGGCATGTGGGCAGGTTATTCAGTCGCTCCAGACGCTACCGTTTTTCGGTGGCGGCAAGACTGTTTGGCTTAAACGTGCTAATTTTCTCGCGAGTGACCGCACTAGTGATGCGGAGTTAACGCAGAATGCTGTGGCTGCATTGTTAGAGTGCTTGCAGCAGGGGCTGCCGAACGACATTCACTTCATCATCAGCGCGACTGGACTCGATAAGCGGCGTGCTTTTTATAAATTTCTCAATAAAGAGGCGAGTGTGCAGAGCTTTGATAAGCCGGATGTCTCACGCGACGGTTGGCAGGAGCAGGTGGCTTCGATTGTTAGTAAAAAAGCCACAGAGCGTGGGCTGCAGTTTAATCGTGAGGCGCTTGATCTATTTGTGATGCTCGCTGGAGAAGATACTAGGCAGATAAATAGCGAGCTCGAAAAGATTGATATTTACCTCGGTGATCGCCGCGAGGTCAATGAGGAGGATGTGCGGCTGTTAGTGCCACTGAGCCGTGCGGGGGTTGTTTTTGAAATTGGGAACGCATTGCAGAAACGTAATGCATCGCGCGCGATTAAATTGATCGACCAGCAACTCGCCCGCAAGGAGAGTGCTGTGGGTATTTTGCGTGCCTCGATCATCCCAACGGTGAGGAATTTGTTTATGGCATGCGCTGTCAGCGAAGGTCGTAGCCTACCGAGTGGAAACTACCAATCTTACGCGGGTGCGCTTGATTCCCTGCCCGAAGCCGAACGCGCATGGCTACCACAGAAAAAAGCCGGTGGTGTAAATGCTTACCCGATGTTTCTTGCCAGTCGTAATGCCATGGGATTTGGTGCCGGTAAGTTGCGCGATGCCATGTCCTCTTGCTTGGATGCGGACCGCACATTGGTGACGACTGCACTAGATCACCGTGTAGTTTTGCACCGCCTAGTCGTTAATATTTGCGCCGCATGAAGACGCTCGCCATTTGTATTATCATTGGTATTTCCGCTGGCTTGTTAGGTGCGCTGTGTGGTGTAGGTGGGGGGATTGTTATGGTCCCAGCATTTGTCGCCGCACTGGGTTTTGAGCAAAAAAAAGCAGTTGCCACCTCGCTTGCTGTGATTGTTGTGATCGCTGCCATCGCCACCTTAAATAACTCTCGGCAGCCTGGGTTGATCGATTGGAAAGTCGTCGTCCTTGCTGCCACTGCAGCTGCACTTGCAGCATGGTTTGGCACTGATCTTATGCTAAAGCTCAGTAACCAGCACCTAACACGTATCTTTGGCGTCGTGTTATTGGTTTTTGGTGTAAAGATGCTTATTGGCAAATAGGGCAAATTTTCAGGTTTTTCTCACGAGTGAGCAGCTGAGAATTTTGATGCCTCTCTCGTTAGCCAACCAGCGCACATTATACCCATCGATTAGGCAGCCATACTCACGTTCAGGATCATCTTGCTGATAGGCGGGCCGAGGATCACATGCCAGTGTTTCGGTGATCAATTGTCTGGTGGATTCTGTTAGCTCGGCGCTGGCATCGTCTGCCCATGTAATTTTTGATAATCTCGGCGCACCCTGTGCAAAACCATGTTTAGCATCTGACAAACAATCCGCATAAGGAATGTAGGGTTTGATGTCTAATACTGGGGTGTCATCAACGAGGTCCACACCACTTAATTTCAAAGTAGGGTTTTCTTCACATGAGTAATCAATTTGTTCGAGTTTTACACATGAAAGCCCAATTGGATTCGGCCTAAAAGGAGATCTACTGGCAAAAACACCGACTTTATCATTACCACCCAGGCGAGGTGGGCGAACGGTCGGTTTCCATGCATCTCTGATAGCTTGATGAAAAACAAATACTAGCCAGACATGAGAAAACCCATCCAAGCCGCGTAGTGCATCTGTATTTCTAAAATCAGGTTCAAAAACAAGCTCCCCCCATGCTTTAGCGACAAGCCCTGCCTGCCGAGGAACCCCAAATTTTTCACCATAACAGGTTCTGACGTGCGCAATGATTTTCATATTATACTCATGGCTAATGCACATCGTTTTGTTCCCACTCAATCATAAATTACAGAAAGATTGGGTAATCATTCCGGTGTTTTGATTGATGATGCGGAAGCATAATACTAGCTATTGCGCATGATCATATCATCAATTGAGATGAAATAGCGTGCTATCACAAAAAGTGATATAAAGTCGTATTATCTTGTAGGTGGTCTGGCGAATATTACGGAGCGCTTGTTACCGCCAGATGTGATGTATCTGAGGTGAATATATCACGGGTAAACATAAAAACGGGGTGGAACATAAAGTTCCACCCCGTTATATCCAGTGACTCATCTTATCTTAGATAAGTCATAAACAATGAATATTATTTAACGTACTTCGCCGGGACCCCAATCAAATCCGAATTGAAGCCAGACGCTGTCCTCATTTTCATGACCATCAATATCGTCATGGTTGTATTGTAGACGAACTAGAGCTCGAAGATCGTTACCAAAGTCGAAGTGCTTCGTGATGGATGGAGAAATGCGGCGGCGTTCAGCAAGCATAGGGTCACTGACTCCTTCGATATAATCATATCGCAGTCCTGCTTCCCAGCCCTCGATGAATTCATAAAGAAGAGCGGTTGAGTAGCCGTTATCCTTAAATCCACCTTCATCTGTATCTACGTCCCGCATCAACCACTCGTTGCGCCAGCGGAATTGTTTGCCGCCAGACTCTAATCCTTTCTCACGCCACGTGTAGGTGAAGTCAGCACCATAGATACGTGTGGTTTTGTCAAAGCCGTTGTCTCCAGTCAGGAAGCTGCCACCAGCACGGAAGCGATGGAAATCACTTGGACCGAAAAGAGCCTGATAGCGGATCGCCACGATATTTTTTTCAGGGCGTGCCATCTCGGCTTCTTCACCGTGTCCGTGATCTTCATCGCCACCATCGTCATCATCACCATCCTCGCCGTGTTCGTGATCATGAGCAACAGCTGATCCGAATCCAATACTCAATGCATCTTCCCAAGGTGTGGGAGCTAGCCAAGTGATTTCGGTGCCGTCAACGGCAAAGCCTTCTTCGCCGAGGAACCTCACATTCATCAGGTTGGCATCAGCGAAATCCCAAGCATGAAGGTGGCGGGCATTCTGAATACCAAGACGGGAAAGCATCCGACCTCCACGTAGTTCAAATCCTCCAGGGAGATTGACAAGTTTGAGAAACCCTTCCTCGAATTCAGCGTCAAAATCGTCACCATCAAGTTTGTAAACATTGACGGTTGCAAAACCTTTGACGTGCTCTCCGATGTGTAAACTGGTCCCTATTTCGAACCCTTGAAAATTAAAATTATCTTGTGATGGGTCGTGTCCACCGAGGCCTTCCATGCCATCATGCATAGTCGTGTTTCCATGAACGGCACGAAAGTGCAATGTAGGATCCAGGCGGATATCAAGTGGAGTTATCTCACCATGGGAAGTTCCCGTGGCAAGTGAGGAAATCATCGCGGCAATGACCGGTAAGCCGAGCTTTGATGATATATTTTTCATGTTGTATGTGGTTTTCTTTTTCATGTTGTATGTGGTTTTCATTTTCATGTTGTGTGTGCTTGCTTGTCGCAAGTGATTGTCAGGAAGACGTATTGCTGTGGAATTTCCGGCTAGTCACAGAAATGTAAGCGAGGAGAAATAATGTTCCCAAAACCAAGACTATGGCGGGACCGGTGGGGATATTGAGTGGAATAGAAATAATTACTGCGAGAACCGCGGCCACGCAGCCTATAATACCCCCGCCCCAGAACAGCCACTTTGTGTTGTTAGTGAATAGAGAGATAATAGCTCCCGGCGCTACTAACAAACCAATCGATAAAATTGGTCCAACTGCTTGAAAGCTCGCCATGAGTGCGAAGATCATCAGTGTGTAGAGCAGGTAGTTCATCCGCCGTACGTTGACGCCTTGGACAGCTGCGACATTGGGTTCAAAAAGCGTGAGCAACAGCGGCCTCATGAATAACGTCGAGCTCATCAGCGTGAAACAGGCGATACCAAAAAATACCTTTAGATCCGTATCTCCCATGGTTTGAATAGTCCCAAAAAGCCACTGTTCTAGGTTCTGAGAGGTGTGTGCATAGGGAATCAATATCACTCCAAGTGCTACGGCAGCTGTGTAAAATATGGCAATAGCGGTGCTCTGTGGGAGCCGCGTATAGCGAGTGACCGTTATCGATGCGATTCCAACTATTAATGATGCTAACAAAGCGCCTGTGAAAGCACCCGCTTGGTTCAGAACACCAGTGATTAGGACAACCACAACAATGCCAGGCAATAGTGTATGACTCAACGCGCTCAATGTGAGTGAGCTGCGCCGAAGCAAGACAAACCCACTGACAAACCCATTGGTAAATCCAATCAGAGCAGCCGCAGCTAGCGCCCTGCGGAAAAACGGCATGTCTAACATTTGTAGTAAATCAGACATGACTTGTGTTTTTAAATGTGAGGTTAAGATTTTCTTCCGTCAGAGTATCGCGGCATTCACCCATCGCTATAACAATGCGATTAAGCAAAAGAATCTGATCAAATGTATCGGTCAGTGTGTTGATGTCATGATGTGAGGCGATCACTAGCCGGCTTTCTTTCGTTAGCTTGCGCAAAAGTCGGCTAAGGTTGGCAGTGTGCTCACGATCGAGTCCTGTAAACGGCTCATCTAAAAGTAAGACGTGAGCCTCTTGAGCGATTGCGCGCGCAATAAATGCCCGTTGTTTTTGACCTCCAGACAATTCGCTGATTTGGCGCTGCGCAAGCTCGCCGTTCATCTCCATCAAATCAAGTGCCCGCTGAATGGCTAGGTCATCTTTTTTTGTGAATTTCCCCCATGCCCCAAGCTGGGAATACCGACCCATTTCAACAACGCCTTGTACCGTAATTGGAAAATCCCAGTTGACTTTCTCATTCTGGGGAAGGTAGGCAAACTCGCCTCCGCGGCACTTCATATTGTCCTCACCTGCCCATGTGATTTCCCCCTTTTTCGGCTTTATAAGTCCGGCAACCGATTTGAGTAAGGTGCTTTTCCCAGCCCCATTTGGACCAACAAGAGCGAGGCTGCTACCGCAATGAGCTGATAAATTGATATCCTTCAGAACTGTATCTGTGCGATAGGCAACTTCGAGATTATTGACGAGCAATTGGTGAGTTTGCCCCTCAGTATGAACATGCTTACAATTACTCATTTCGGCTCCCTCCTGTAGAATAATCAAATGTTTCATCGATTTCCTTGGAACCGGAGAAATAGGTGAATGAACGACTTTTCCCGTAGCTTGGCGAAATATTGATCCGTACGAAATGTTGCGTGTTTTCCGCGGCCTCGTTCTGCCAACGGACATGCAGCCAATACGTTGATACGCGGTGTGCCATGATGTTAACATCACCATAACAGGGGTTCTCTGTAAGGTTTGATGATTCAAGCAATACCTGATCAGGTTCTCCAGTGATTGCAGGCGGTTGAGACAAACTGTAAGACTCAGGAGGAGAGGAGAAAACGAGTTCGACTTCAGCCTCTATGACTTCATCTGAAGTCACAGGGCCCAACGGTTTTTCTGTCGGGGTGTCAGCTACTCCAAGGCCGATGTAATGACTACCGACAGCGCCGAGGCAACAGAGTATAATCAATAGTAACAGCGCTTGAATAGGTGGTAGGCCCCTCATAGATTTGGTGAAATGCGAGTGATTTGTGAACGAATAAAATGCACAGCTACTGGCTGAGTGCTGCGACGATTTTGATTACATTATCACGCATCATTTGTTGATAATTAGCTGCGCCATCGGCAACCAATGTTCCTCCCAGTTTTACACCCGATTCTTTTGCAATAACCCTCAGTGATTTTGGGTTTGCTCGTTGCTCTGGGAAGACCGCTTTGACACCATTTTTTCTGATTTCTCGGATAGCTTCTGCTTGATATGTGGCACTTGTCCTTTGCTGAGAGGTAACACCCATCACAGGGAGAGCCTTAAATCCATACTCGTTGCAGAAATAGCCAAATGCAGCATGGGCTGTGCTGAGAATACGATTTTTACGCGGAATACGGCTCACCTCACGTTTAACCCATGAATGCAGTGACGATAGCTTCTTAGAATATTTAGCCGCATTCGCTTTATACGCCGCAGCATTAGTAGGATCAATTTTGGAGTATTCCTTGGCAATCACACGCGCCGCTTTTTGCATGTTGCTCACTCGATGCCACCAGTGAGGATCGATCGAGCCCTTCGAATGCCGCGGACAACAGACATACATACTGTCTCTGCCACTGATCGTTTGTGATGGAATCGTCTTACCCACTTCGACTACAGTTGCGCTCTTACCGAGTGTGCTTCTGAGCTTGTTCAGATAAGACTCGAGATTCTTACCGCTCGCTAAGTAGATTTGCGCTCCTCTTGCCCTGAGTAAAGCTTTTGGCGTTGGCTGAAAATGATGTGGGTCAGCATGCGGATCAATGAGTTGCACAACTTTTGCGTGTTGTCCCGCCACATTCCTTGCGACATCAGTAATTAATGGATGAAGACTGGCGACTTTGAGACGAGTTTGTGCAGTTACCAGAGACAGCTGCACTGAGAGTGTTAATGCGATGAGGATGATGGACTTACTCATGTAGTGGGGTTAGTTAATGCAACGAAACAACTATTGCAATAAAATTGTGTTAATACTTTTGGAGTTTGATAATATACGACTAGAATTTATGAATTGTTTCGTGATCACTCGGTTTGCCCCATCACCCACAGGTCAGTTACACCTGGGCCATGTCTATGCTGCCAAATACGCCTGTGACGTAGCATCAAAATCAGGGGGCCGTTTCTTACTTCGCTTCGAGGACATCGATACCACCCGTGTCAGGGAGGAATACTACGAGGAAATCGAGCAAGACCTTCATTGGTTGGGTATTGAGTCAACTGGCAGTCCATTGCGCCAGTGCGATCGCTTGTCCGCATACAGCGATGCCCTAGACAAACTCAAAGTGATGAATGCGGTTTATCCATGTTTCTGCACACGAAAAGAAATCCAGCAGGAGATTAATTCGCTGACCAATGCTCCACACGGGAAAGAGAGCTTACTCTACCCCGGCACCTGCCGTAATCTATCATTGGCTGAAAAAGCAATGCGTCTAGAAGCTGGAGATCCACACTGCTGGCGTCTCAATAGTGTTGCCATTCGGCCCATCGCAGAGCGTCTATTTTTTACTGATCAATTGCATGGTAAGGTAGTAGTGGATCCCGATTTGCTCGGTGACGTTGTGCTCGCACGCAAAGATATCACCACTTCTTATCACCTGGCAGTCGTAGTCGATGATGCCTATCAAGAAATTACGGATGTTACTCGTGGTGAGGATCTTCTCCCATCTACCCATGTACACCGGATTCTTCAAAATTTATTAAATCTCCCTGAGACTCGATACCACCATCATCGACTTATTCTGGATACAAACGGCAAGCGCCTAGCCAAGCGCGATGATGCTCTCAGCATCAAAAACCTTCGGGAGCAGGGGAGATCACCTGATGAGGTCCTTGCGATGCTGGCCTAATTCTTCACAAAGCGCTTACAGGCGGCAGACAAATTTAAGTATGCTCAACATCAGAGGATCATGTGAAATGCCCAACTTGCATTAAAAAATAGCTGGTGTTGATGGGTGGCGGGCTGCAGATTTTCTGCCCTAATATTTTTGTCGTATATGATGATAGTCAATAACTTCATAGATCATGATGCTCGCTGGAAATCGCCGAGTAGAAAACAGGAAATGAAAGGCTGGCTGGGAAGAAAATAAATTTTTAGATCCACCAACCAAGGGGAATTTGATCCTTACTATGCCTTGGATAGACTGGATTTATCTAACATTACTAAAACTTTTTAAAATCTTCATAAATAGCACGACCACACCTAACAGATTGTATTTTTTTTGAGCCCTATTCCTGCGCTAGGCTAACAATTAAAATCTGTTAGAATGGCTTGTAAACGCCCGTTTCTCTAGGGGGGACGGTACGACAAGAAAAAAAAGACAAATGAGCGAATTTCTGCAAAACCACAACATGTTGTATTGTTAATAATTTGTTGATACTATATGAGCAAAATTAAATTGACCAAATCATCAATTATCTGATATTGTGTAACAACTGTGCAGGTTAATTAAATATGTTTTCTGAACCTCCAGAAAACACACAAAATATCAACTGTAGCATGCTATAATACACCCAATTCTCTCTGTTTTCCACCATTTTATCTGCTTCATAATTCTTTTAACTATAACCATCTCTTTCACATTATGGCAGACACAGTAGATATCGTATTGGGTGAACGCACGTTCACTCTCGACCGTAACAAGGCTGAGGAGGCATATGCCGCCAAAAAAGTGATAAACGGTCGTAACTCGATGTTTTTCAACATTCTGCCGTTGAAATACAATTGGGCGTATGAACTCTACAAGGAGATGAAAAATTCCCATTGGGAGCCGGCGGAAGTGGATCTGAAAGTCGATATCGCCCAGATTGGTTTGCTGGACGAGTCGTGCCTGAAAATCATCAAAACCGCGCTTGGTGCCTTTGCAAAATCGCAGGAAATGTTCCAATCCCACGGCATTTATACTGTGCGGGATCTTGTTACTGCCCCAGAATTAAAGCTCGTCTTTGGTCGGTTTGTTCATGAAGAAAATACCCGTAGCGACGTCCTTGTGCATCTGCATGGTTCATTGACCATAAACCCAATGGAATGCGCAGAGCTTGCCGCTATACCCGCTTTCGCCTCCAAACAGCAGTTCGCCGCCTCTAAACTCAGCCCTATCGATCGTAATACCGATACAACCAAGACAGAGAATAAACAGGCAGTGGCTCGTAATATCTTTCTTATCAACCAATGCATGGAGGGTATTCAATGCTTCGCACTCTGGGCATCGATTTTCTCACTAGCAGCTCAAGGAAAACTACCTGGCACAGGCAAGGTGTTTAACAAGCTTATAGGTGATATAACTTTTCGCCTGAGCCTTTTCGACCAGTTACTTCAAGAAATGGTCAGTGAGAATCCAGATATTTGGACAGATAACTTCAAAGATGAGCTGACCCACTACATGGTTGGTGCCGTGAATCTAGAAAAAGAACTTATCAGTGCGCTTCCAGTTGCAGATGCTGGGCTCGAGCCAGACGCCCTAGAAACTTATATAGAATTTCTTGCGGACGAGCGCCTTGCCGCGTGTAAGCTACCGCGCCAGTTCCACCATGCCGCCAGCCCATTCCCTTGGCTTGATGATCAAATTCATCTCGTTACTAAACAAGCTGCCGCTGTTTCCTCATCCACTCTCAATACTTCATTCGACGACGATGATCTATAACGCATCATCAACATATAAATCACTACATAACCCCTGCCACAAAAGCACCCTATACTTAAATAGATAAAATAACCCTTAAATCAACATCCCCAAAATGATTGCAACACTTGATAAACACACGATTCCTCTTAACTCCGAAAAAGCCGATGCCATTCTGGCAAAGAAAAAAGTCATCGGTGGTGAACATATCCCCGGCTTTGGACTCGCTCCTTTGAAATATGAGTGGGCCTATGAAATCTACTCAAATATGCGTGCGAATCATTGGGAGCCAGAAGATATTCCCATGCAGAAAGATGTTGAGCAATGGCGCTCAGATGAAATCTCAGATGTCGAGCGCTGGATTATCAAGATGGGTATTGGTTATTTTTCTGCTGCCGAGGGAATCGTTGGAGATAACATGATTCACGTGATTTGTGAGCTAGTCTCCGCTCCAGAACTCGAGCTTGTTTTCCGTAGGCACGCGCATGAGGAAAACATCCACGCCGATTCTCTAGTTTATATGGTATCATCGCTTGGGCTAAACCCGCATGAGTGTGAAGCCATTTTTGAGGGTGTGCGAACAGTGCAGGAAAAAACCGATTTTGTTGTCACAAATAGCCGCTCATTACGTCGTGATATGGACATGTCATTGATCGAAAACAAACAGGCGCTCGCACGCAATATCTTCATCTTTGGCCAATGTATGGAAGGCACTCAGTTCTATGGACTGTTTGGTATGATACTCAGTCTATACCGTCAGAATAAGTTTCCAGGTATCGGACAAATGTTCCGCTACACATTACGTGATGAATCCAACCATATTGAGCTGCTCCGTAACCTGCTCAACGAAATCCGCAATGAGAATCCAGAGATCTGGACGGACGAGTTCAAGGAAGACCTCCGCAACACGATGGGCGAAGCCACTAAGCTGGAAAAAAACTTTATTCGCGACTGTTTGCCCGTTTCGGCAGTGGGGCTAAACATCGAGGACTTTCATCAATACATCGACTTTATTGCTGATCGCCGCCTGACCACTTGTGGCCTCGAGCCGCTCGTTGGCGACGTAAAGAACCCTTTCCCATGGCTCGCTGAAATGATTGACATCAAGAAGGAGCAAAACTTCTTCGAAGGCCGAGTCACGGAATACCAAAAATCGACCGCTCTAGGAAACATCGATGATGATGATCTCTAAGAATGTGACGATTTCCGTTTGCTTCGCCCACTATATATCCAGTTCTCAATAATAAACTTGTTGTCAGAAGCATCGGTAAAAAACATACAAATACCATAACCTACACGTCGAATACACATTATATATATTCAATAACCCCCCATACATACAAATTGCTCCCATGTACAGATCTATAAGCCTCGAAGAGGACCTCGCCCTAAAAAAAGTTATTACCGACCGCGCAACCACACCCGAAGCATCTGACCGTTTTGATTGGCCTTCATCGCTTGATAGTACAAGCGCGGATCGTGTTCCCGAAATCATCGTTACCCATGGCAATGAGGAAGATGAAGAGCTTTCACTTGCTAAGGTCGCCGACACTATTGGCTCGGCTTTGACTGATCTTTTACTTTCCCGTCAGCAGAAGGAAGACAGTATTTTTAGTGATGAGAATCGCACCTTTGTTTCCAATGTTGCCCAGAGTGTTTCTAAGTCGCTCACCGATCAGGTGGCTGCCGTCGGTCAAATCCGCCTTTCTCATAATGATCTCTACTTACTCATTGAGAAAGCTCTGATTGAAAACGATGCGCATGACGTTGCCAAGTCACTTGTCTTTTCCCGTTCACTAGAGAAAAATGGTGAAGTCATCGTTTCCGATGAGCCCCAGCAGATGCCCGTACGTCTGATCCGTCGCAGTGGTAATGTGGTGCCGTGGTCACAGACAAAAATCGAAATAGCTGTCAGAAAAGCCTTTCTTTCGATCAAAGAGGACCCAGAGGCTGCTGTAAAAGTCGCCCATGCTGTAACCGATACCATCCGTAATGGCGACTCCGCTTTTGCCCATATCGAAAATGTACAAGATATCGTGCAGGAGGAACTCATGCGTCAAGGATACTTCAAGGCGGCCGAGGCCTACATTCTCTACCGTGCCAAGCGCGCCCAGATGCGCCTCGATGAAGCACCGGAGGAGGATCCGAACCAAGAGTCCATGGTGGTGGTAACCATGCCCGATGGCAACACCCAGTTCTGGGATGGAACCGAACTTAAGAAACGTATCGCCTTCAGTTCCATTGGCCTGGATCTCTGCCTGAGCGAACAAGAGATTGAGCAAGAGCTGCGCCGCTCCATTGGCGCGGAAATCACTCGCGAGGACCTTACCGCCACGATCATTCTCAATGCCAAGTCACTGATCGAACGTGATGCCGACTTCGCCAAGTTCGCGGGACGTATCCTGCTCACATTTATCTATGAGGAAGTGCTCGATTGGAACATCCTCAATGATGGTATTCGTGCTCTAAAGATTGCCCATCAGCGATCCTTCAAGAAATACCTCGCACACGGAGTGAAGATCAAACGGATATCGCCAGACGTCGTTGCCCAGTATGACGTAGATAAGCTCGCTGCCGCTCTCGACCCGACAGCAGACCTCGACTTCGATTATCTCGGCGTGCAGACGCTCTACGATCGTTATCTCATTGTTGATAAAACGGGTGATAAGCAACGTCGCCTTGAAACGCCCCAGTTCTTCTGGATGCGTGTTTCAATGGGGCTATTCCGTGCTGAAGAGGAAAACCGTGAAGACTGGGCGATTCGACTCTACTCACTCTACAAAGGTCGCCGTTTCTGCTCCAGCACACCTACACTGTTCAATTCTGGCACCCTGCACTCTCAGCTTTCATCCTGCTACCTCTATAAGGTGGACGACAGCATCGAAAGCATCATGCAGCGTGGCATCGCCGATAACGCTTACCTTAGTAAATGGGCGGGTGGCCTCGGTGGATCATGGACGGCAGTCCGCGGCACCGGCGGCTACATTCAGGGCACCAATGGTGAGTCCCAAGGTATCATTCCATTCCTCAAACTGCACAACGACCAACTCGTCGCCGTCAACCAAGGTGGCAAACGCCGCGGCTCCGGATGTGCTTACCTCGAAAGCTGGCACAACGATATCGAGGACTTCCTCGAGCTTCGTAAAAACACGGGTGATGAGCGTCGCCGGTGTCACGACATGAATACTGCCAATTGGATTCCCGATCTGTTTATGAAGCGTATGGAGGCCCGCCAAGACTGGTCGCTTTTCCGCACCAACGAAACTCCAGACCTCCACGACCTCTACGGCAAAGCCTTTGAACTCCGCTACGAGGAATACGAAGCAAAAGCTGCTGAAGGAAAAATTTGGACCCGTAAAGTGCCCGCCATTGAGCTGTGGAAAGGCATGCTCAAGATGATCTTCGAAACAGGCCATCCATGGATTACGTTTAAAGATCCTTGTAATCTGCGCTCACCCCAAGATCATTGCGGTGTCGTGCATTCTTCGAACCTATGCACCGAGATCACCCTCAATACCTCCGATGAGGAAACTGCGGTGTGTAATCTCGGATCCGTGGTGCTCGATACCCACATCACCTCCGATGGTTCACTAGATCATGAAATGCTCAAGGAGACGATTACCGTAGCCATCCGCGCGCTGGACAACGTCATAGATATCAACTTCTACCCAACCGAAGCCGCCAAAACGGCAAACTCTCGCCACCGCCCAATCGGTATGGGTGTCATGGGCTTACAAAACGCACTGTATAAGAAAGGCCTCGCCTTTGCGTCAGATGCGGCAGTCGACTTCAATGATGAATTCATGGAAGCCATCGCCTACTATGCTTACAATGCATCCAGCGAACTCTCCAAGGAGCATGGGCCGTATTCCAGCTATGAAGGTTCAAAGTGGTCACGTGGCCTAATGCCACAGGACAGCGTTGATTTGTTAGAAGATGAGCGCGGAGTAAAAATCAATGTGCCACGTGGCGCGAAGATGGACTGGACACACTTGCGTGAGAAGATCGCCAAGCACGGCATGCGTAACTCGAACGTGTTGGCCATCGCTCCAACCGCAACTATCTCCAACATTATGGGGACCACTCCGTGTATTGAGCCTAATTATAAGAACCTCTATGTGAAGTCGAACCTCTCTGGTGATTTCATTGTGCTCAACCGCCACCTCGTCAACGACCTCAAGAAAGAAGGCCTCTGGAACCAAGAAATGCTCGACCAGCTCAAGTACTTCGATGGTGAGCTCACTGACATCGAGGACATGCCAGATCACCTCAAGGAGAAGCACCAGACCGTGTTCGGTGTCGGCTATAACGCTATCATTGACGCCGCCGCCCGGCGCCAGAAATGGATCGACCAGTCACAATCTGTGAACCTCTTCCTCGCTGAGCCTGACATGAAGACACTGTCTCACATGTATCGCCACGCCTGGCATACCGGCCTCAAAACCACATACTACCTGCGCACTCTGCAAGCCAGCAACATCGAGAAATCAACCATCGACGTCAAACAGGCCAGCCAGAAAAAGGAATACACCCAAGCCGAGAAAAACGCCTGTAGTATCGAAGCCATGATGAATGGTGAAGAGTGCGAGGCTTGTCAGTAAAATCTAGTTGTTTCATTCGTTTCAGCCCTCCTTCTCATTACGAGTTGGAGGGCTTTTTTTTAAGCCATCTGATCTAAATAAAGTATTTTCTTATGAGCATTTTATATGCTGTTTATCTGAAATAAGCAGCAGCTACGTCTTTAGCATTCTTGTGATTTGACCATTGTCCGATTGCGACACACTGGCCAGTCTGAACCCCATGAGAAATGGCAAACCAACAACCGTCTCCGTCCTCACTTTTCTTTCAGTCTGTGTCTTGTTGGGTTCCTCCGCCGCGGACGATCACGGATCGGCACTCAATCCCTTGAAAGGTAAGGGGGCTGCCGCTCAAATGGGCGCGGCCACAGCCGCAAACCACCTGATGGCATTCAACGTGTCTGTTGGTGGATCCAGCGTATTTTCACCCGACGGCAAGCTGTATGCCATTGGCAAGCAGAACGGGTCCATCAAACTGCGCGAGACCCAAACGGCAAATCTGCTAGCGACTATGTCGCAGCTTGAAAAACCGCCGGAACCGATGTCAGCAGTGGACTGGAGACCATTTCTGGCATTCTCACCAGATGGCAAGGTGCTGGCATCCGCGAGCGGCTATTCTCCTGTGACGCTTTGGGATGTTCAGCAGCGCAAGAAGATCAAGACCCTAGCTGAGCCGTCCGTGGGCTATAAACTGACATTTTCTGCCGATGGAACCATTCTTGCGGGGATGGGTATGGTCGGTAAGGACGGTTCGCAGCGAGTTACTTTGTGGGACGCCAGATCCGGCAATGTCATTAAATCGCTGACGCTTGAGTTCAAGCTCAGGGGCACCGATGTTAAACAGAACAAATTTTTGGGTGTGTATTTTCCACAATCCGGGAGCTGTGTTGCCATAGCGACGGTTGAGAACGACACGTCATTTGTCCGAATACTGGACGTAAAAACAGGTGGGGAGACTGTGAAAATCCGGGCACAAGATTGGGCTCTATCTCTTGATGGAAAGTTTGTCGTGACTAGAGCTAATGTTGATACGTCAGGTCAGAGGCATCGTCACCGCATCTGGAACACAGCAACGGGCAAGATGATAAAAGAAACCATGGAGTAAAAGCAGCCAAGCAAATCAGCCAAGCCCCAAGATCAATCATCTTTCTCACTCTATCTAATCTCTAAAACATCTCGGTTGGGATACTCCATGCAAAACAAATTACAAACCACACAATCACACCATATTATGAAATCTATCGTCATATCAATGCTACTTTGTCTACCCAGTATATGCCTAGCCGAAGGCAGTGTCAGTTTTGCGACAATTAAGCCGATTATTGAGCAGTCTCCCACCCTATGGAAACATTTAGACAAGTCGTTCACATTTGCTGGAATGGGTGAAGGTGCGCGGCTTGGTCGTCACTGGCCACTTTTGGGAGGAACTCGGGTAGCGCCATACTCCCTCTTAGTAGCTTCCAAGGATAATCCCAAGATCAAGTTCACTCTTGTGGTGAATTGTGTCACCAAATACTACACCGATAGAGGGGAGCAAGTCTCTAAAGAAGCAGTCGACTTCATACAGAAAGCGGCAAAAACAGAGGAAATACTGCTAAATGTTTCTCTGAGACCCATTGATCGAGAGCCTGATGCTTTAAAATAGGTTTTGAGATGAAGCTGGCTACACGTGGGATCGATTAACAATCGATACAACTCCATGCTCGCCTAACACTTGAGAAGCATCTAAGCAAAAAACGAGAGAGCGCCCAGCAGCTTTAACACCGCTGGACGCCCAACCCTTTTTCGTCGTTATGTTCTCAGTTCATGAGAAATAATTGTGCCTTCTTGGCACTATCAAACTTTTCGTAATTAGTCTTTTGGCACATAAAGTTCAGAACCAATAGCTAACATGGTGCTCTTACTTAGGCTCAGTCCGTTCAGCTCGTTTAGCTGACTAGTGCTTGCGCCGTGTTTGCTGGCGAGTTGACCATAAGTGATTTGTTTGTGCACGGTAACGGTGCGGATTGCGGGCTCACTCACAGACTTGCTACTGGCTGGTGCATTGCGCGCTAGATCCTTGGCCGCAGTGAACTTTGGTTTGGGCAGATCGTTATGCTTTGCCATATTGGTATTTCCTTTTGGCTTTGGCAGTGACTTGGGCTTGCTGGCTGTGCCGCGGGCAACGGGCTTACCATTCATTTTAGCCGCCATACGCCCCCCCGTCATAATTGACAACTGCTGACCCACACGAATACTGGTAGCTTTCACATTAGGGTTTGCCTTCATTAAGTGACTAATGCTCACGTTGTGCTGGCGCGCGATGGAATAAAATGTCTCACCGCTCTTGACCACGTGGGTTAATGGGATTTTCGGCGCATCATTTTTTTGTACCTGAGGTGCCTGTGGAACCGGTTCAGCGTGTAGCGTGTCCTCTGCTCCGGGAATATTCAATTTCTGGCCAATACGAATATTATCGTTATTAAGGCCATTCGCTTTCTTGATGGCAGCAACGGTGGTGTTGTGGCGATTGGCAATGCGTCCCAGCATATCACCTAGTTTGACGATGTATTCTCCCGACTTAGCTGATGAGCTTGCTGCAACTGGCACCGCCTTGGGATGCTTCTTTTTAGCGTATTGCGCTTTGAGTTCATTCAACTCTCTCTCAAGCTGACTAATTTTCTGCTCATGTGCATCAGCACGGGCACGGAGGAATTCGATATCGCTCTGTTGCGCCATAGCATGGGCTGCAATGAGAACGAAAATGATGGAATTGAGGGCTAGTATTTTCATAACAAAGCCTATTATTATAAAAAATTTAATTTTGGCAACCAAAAAATTTAAGATTACTTAACCTTTTTAGTATTTTTGTGAGCAAAACCCCTATTTTGCGGGGTTTTTTAATTAATTTTATATAAAACTTTTTTCGTTTTTACCTAGAAATTGACTTTTTATCATGCCGATTGTGCCTCTAGCTATGAATTTTTTATCTGATATAGTCGTCCGGACCGTTGGCAGATCGTAGAACGCATGCATGTGGTTCAATGGCTCGAAATGATCAATAACCAAAGTATGGTTGGCTAGATTACCTTTAATAGCCGTTAACAAATATGCCAGCTACAGGATATATTCAGAGGGATTAAGCAAACTACTTGATTTTGCGGTGCATGCAGTCTTGCCTAAAATAAAAGTAAAATTAATAGCTTTTACTGATTGAGTTGTACATATGTCGGCATAGCTTGTGATGCTCCAAGCCGCATTGAGATATTATATAATTAATTGATTTGTGAAAAACAGTCTAATGATATTATTACAACAAAACAAATGACTAATAAAACGCTATCTAAAGTAACTGCTGCTTGCATCCTGCTTGCAGGCGTTACCACTAACGCGGCGACTACATATTTTTCATCTAACTTTGATACCACTGCGGTCACTAATTTAGGTGGCTCAATTGGTTTTGGTGCTCAAATTACTGCCGAGAACTTGAATACGGGAACAGCGACAGGTACGTGGACTGTTGATCAGTCCCAGGCCACCCCCACGAGCAAAACCCACAAAATGATCCAAACCAATGGTGGGGCTGATGTGTCCAACAAAGCTTTACGATTTGGAATCAACACTGACGGTGATATGGGCGCAAACATCGCCGTGGTCACAGCCAACCTTACCAGCTCACTTACTTTGTCCAATCCGATCAGCGTCTCATTTGATTATGGCATCGTCTCAACTGATAGTGGCACCAGAACAACCTACATGACGGGGATTGATAGTAGCAGTAACCGGCTCTTCCAAGTTGGGTTTGTTAACTCTGGCAGTGTCAAGCAGGTAGGCTACTTTGATTCCAAAGATACTTGGACACTAATAGGAAATGTCAACGATTTGAGCGGTAACAATAATACCCACTGGAATGCAAGTTTGATGAAGAATTTGGCGATCGAGATTGGCGTAGGTAGTTATGACATCAAGCTGAACGGCGCTAGCATGACGAACGGAAGTGGGCTTGTATTCCGTGATGATAATGCCAGTGGTTTGAGTAAGCTTCAGCTATCGGCCAGCATTAAATGGACAGGTGGTGCCTTTGACAACATAACAGTCACTCAAGTCCCAGAACCTAACTCTCTGGCCATGATCGGTCTTGGATTCATGTCATTATTTAGACGCCGCCGCTAGCCTTCGAGTGTCGTTCATCAATTTGTCATCTTCTCAACAGCATGGATATGGCTGCATGGGTATGGCGTGGCATCCTAGACAAAAGATTCTAGAGAATTGATCATTGTAGATATCCATTGCGGAGAAGTCTCTCTTGTGTGATTTAGCTCACATCAGTGCGATCAGAAGTCACTTCGGATTTTTTACTCAAATGTAGAGGGCAAAGTAGTTCGTGGTGAGCGCCATGAGGGTTGTCTCCGAACAGTTATCTTGATTTTTTCATCAACCATGTGGCGTATAAAATCTTTGCACTACTTATTTCTATCTATAGATTCAATTTGATTATGTAGTTCCATCAATACACGTGTCAGTCGCAACTAATCAATCCAAACTATTATTCATCCTCTGCATCTTATTAGGAATGATCGCTTTTAGCATCATTCCTGAAGCACTAAACAGCGATGAACAAACAGTAAAGAAGACCTCTCATTCAGAGAGAAGAGTCACGCATACCCTAAGTAATACAATATTACCAAGAACAGCCACAACCCTCACGCCCAAGGATTTTGTTACGGGTTATTTGGACCATGCTCCGCTATTGCGCGAGGCCAAACGTCTGGAGAAAGATAAAGAAATCTACAGATTTGCTAAAGCAATTGAAGTCAATATTACACCACAAAACGCGGGTGAATGGTTACGGCAAGGTAATCGCGATATCTGGAAACTGAAAATATGCTCACCAGGTGCCAGTTCTCTCAATATTGGTTTTAAAAAATACTACATGCCGAATGGTGGAGAACTTGAGATTCACAGACCAGAAGCAAATAGCCCATATCGCGCATTTACGCACGCCGACAATGATGAGCACGGTGAGCTCTGGACGCCACTTCTCGCGGGCGATCAGATGATTGTTCGTGCTAGCGTGCCGGTGGGAATGCGTGATCAGCTGGCACTGCAAATCGCAGCAATTAATCATGGGTTCAGGCCATTATTCGCTAAAAATCTTTTGAATGCAGGACGCCAAAAAATAGGTGGAGATGTCACAGGCATCTGTCACGTAGACGCAATTTGCCGCAGTGGTGATTCTAACATCAACGATCCGCTCGGAATCATACTAGATTTTTATCAGGATCAAATTCGATCCGTGGCAGCCTGCACATTGGGTGGTGTAGATGCCTGTTCTGGTGCTTTGATCAACAACACTGACAATAATAAAAAACCCTATTTCCTTACCGCTGATCACTGCGGAATTAATTCTTCTAATGCGGCTTCAGTTGTTTGCTATTTCAATTTTCAGAATAGTATGTGTCGCCCACGTAGTAGTGCTGCTAGTGCGGCCATCGGCGATGGCAACTTGAGCCAGTTTGCTACCGGTAGCATTCTTAGAGCTTCTCATGGTTCATCAGATTTTTGCCTTGTGGAGCTTGATGATCCGATCCCTGCCAACTTCGATGTTCACTACGCAGGATGGAACCGTAGCAATACAGTTCCAACTATGGCTGTGTGTGTTCATCATCCCGCCGTGGCTGAAAAGCGTGTTAGCGTAGATACGGATGATCTGGGTCAGCTCGGTAAATACTGGGTCGTCAATGACTGGGACTACGGCACTACCGAAGGCGGCTCGTCTGGTTCGCCTCTGTTTAATTCCAATGGACGCATTGTTGGTCAACTCTATGGCGGAAACGCAGCCTGCGGAAACGATCTCGAGGACACATATGGCAAATTGTTCAATTCTTGGACTGGAAACAACACCGAATCGACGCGGCTAAGCAACTGGCTTGATCCATCAGGAAGCGGTGTGACAACTTTGGATGGATTGGATCATTCACCCGCGTTGCTCATAGATAATGCTGAAGTCCTTGAAGGTGACAGCGGAACGAGTAACATGGTTTTCACCGTGTGGCTGTCTCAGTCGAGCGCAAATGATATAAGTGTCGATTTTCAAATCAGCAACGGGAGTGCCAGCTCAGAGGTTGACTACATAGGCAGTGGTGGGACCGTTGTTTTTGCAAGTGGAGAAGTAGAAAAAACCATTACGGTTCCTGTAGTCGGCGACACCCTAGCTGAGCAAGATGAGACCTTCTCTATACTGCTGAGTAATGCAGTTGGCGCCGTTGTGCGGAAAGCTCAGGCTACTGGGAAAATACTAACAGATGATTTTACTGCCCCAGTAATTAGTGGTTTGACCAGTGTTGAAGCATTCACAAATAGTACGTTCAGCCATCAGTTAACTGTAGCAAATCTTCCTGCTGTATTCAGTCTCACAGGTGGCTACCCGCCAGGAATGACAATTGACAAACATACAGGTCTCGTAGAGTGGGTGCCAAATACATCGGGGACTTATAGCTACAGAGTCCATGCTGAAAATCCCTCTGGTTCAGATTTCCACACAGTTAGTGTGAATGTCACCAATGCCCCCAGCACACTATCGGCAGCGGAGCTTGAGGGCAAAGGTGTTGGATTCCGAACATATTCAGCATTTTGGGATCTTGAGACATCAATCACCCATGATGGCACAGACGCTTTAAAAAGTGGTGGTATTGGTGATAACGGACTATCTGAGTTTTCTATCACTGTTAACGGTCCAGGAACGATCAACTTTTGGTTGAGTGTGAGTAGTGAGGAGGATTATGACTTTTGCTACTTTGCTCTTAATGGTGACACTGTGCTCGCGAGATCAGGATCCACGGGTTGGGAGCAGCATAGCTATGACCTAAAACCAGGAGCCAATAGCCTTTCTTGGACCTACACCAAAGACTCCTCTGATACCGATGGAGATGACGCCGCATATCTTGATGAAGTCACGTTCAGTGGTTACGCGGGCTGGACCGCCATTCATGGCATTACAACAGCGGGTGGTTTTTTTATGGATGCTGAGGGAGATGGTGTAGCTAATGGCTTAGAATATGCTACCGGGATTTCACCGTTACTATTTGATTCTCACATGCTTCCCAGGCCATACATGAACAATAGCCAGCTGCTAAAGCTATCATTCACCAAACCTTTAGATGTTTCAGGAATTACTTATGATGCAGAGGTTTCAGATGATTTGGAAAACTGGAATACCACAGGACGATCCATCTTGATCAACTCTAGCAGTCTTTTTGATGCCATACAAATACCAGCGACTCCTGAGACTAGTATGAAATACATGCGTTTGAAAGTGACGCCGTCACCATGAGTAATCCCACTGTGGGTTGACGGTAAAACGGTCATGTCATTGCGTTGAGACAAAGTTATGTGATTTGCGCTTATGACATAAGATAGTTTATCATGCGCTTCATGGTGAATTGGTCATTTTGTTTGGCGTTTAAATTTAAAAAATTTATTGTAATAATTTGCATCCACGCAAACGTAATGCACACATGAAAAAATTAAGCTATATTTGTATAATTTTTATAGGCCTTTTATCGATGCAAGCCTTCGCTGCTAAACCTGTTTGGATCTGGAAAGCTGGCAATATCGCGGATGAGGAGGCAAACTTTAAAACTACCCTGACGCTCAAAAAGAAACCAGCCAAGGCACCATTGATCATCACTTGTGACAACGTGTTTAAGCTGAGCATCAATGGCAAAACGGTCACCGCTTCTAAAAATTGGGAAAAGCCGGTAAAGATGGACGTCGCGAAGTTTCTTAAAGCTGGGAAAAATCATATCCTTGTTGAGGCCGACAATAAAGGGTCGATGGCTGGCTTGATCATGTCGCTCAAGGCTGGAAAACAACTTGTGGTCACTAACAAGACTTGGATGGCGCAGTCCCATGAGGGTGAGTGGCATCAGGCGGTTGAGGTAAAGAAGTATGGAGAAGCCCCATGGGGTAAGGTATTTAGCAAAGCGGCAGGCCCAAAGAAAGTCGCCGTAGCCACGAACACCCCCAAAACTATTCCTTTGGCCACGCTGCCAGGTTTCAAGGGCGAGAAGATTTACGATGTGAACAAAGCTACGCAAGGATCATGGGTGGGAATGACGGTCGATAATAAAGGCCGTATCATCACAACCGATCAATATGGCGGGATTTACCGAGTGACCCTGAAGCCAAAAGTTTCAGTTGAGAAGCTCAAGGTGAAGGTCACTGGTGGTCACGGAGCGCTCTATGCTTTTGACAGTCTTTACATCATGGTGGGCGAGGGTAAGCGTGGCCTCTACCGCCTGCGTGATACCAATGGCGACGACCAGTATGACCATGAAGAATACCTCATCCCACTGGTAGCGAAAGGCGAGCACGGATCGCACAGCCTGGTGCTGAGCCCAGACAAAAAATCAATTTATCTAGTGGGTGGTAACAATACCGACATGCCAGCCTCAGTGACTTCATACCGTATGGCGAAGGCCTGGAAAGAAGATCACATCCTGCCACGCATGCCCGATGGCCGTGGTCACAACAACGGACGAATGGCTCCAGGTGGATACATCATGAAGATCAGCCCTGACGCTAAGATCCAGGAGGTCATTTGCCACGGTTTCCGTAATCAATTTGACGCCGCATTCAGCCTAGACGGTGAGCTGTTTGCATTCGATGCCGATATGGAATACGACATCGGCGCTCCATGGTACCGCCCTACTCGGGTGAACCACGTGGTTTCTGGCGTCGACTGGGGCTGGCGACACGGAACCGGCAAATGGCCTGACTATTACACCGATACCCTGCCTGCTTCGATCAACATCGGACCGGGAAGTCCGACCGGTGTGAGCAATGGTTTGGGTGCACGCTTTCCTGCAAAATACCAAAAGGCAATCTACATCAACGACTGGACCTACGGGACCATGTACGCGGTTCACCTCGAACAGGATGGTGCGAGTTACAAAGCGACGAAGGAAGAGTTTGTCTCTGGTAAACCTCTCCCACTAACAGATGTAATGATCCATCCGGACGGCGATATGTATTTTATGGTTGGCGGACGCCGCACCACATCAGCTCTATATCGAGTCACTTATGTTGGCAACGAATCCACTGCTGCTGTTAAGGCACAAGCGGTGCACGCAGACCTGACACTCCGCCGGGAAATCGAGACCCTCCACGAGCATGGAGTCGGTGAAGAGGCGATTGCCAAGGCGCTGCCCTACCTGAAACACCAGGATCGTTTCATCCGTTACGCCGCACGCGTGGCACTCGAAAAACAACCGGTAGCAAAGTGGCAAAAGCACATCACCACGGAAAAATCTCCATGGGCCGTCATCGAGCTTTCCACCGCTCTGGCGCGCATGGGTAGCAAAGACCAACAGTCTAACATACTCGCCGCACTGAATCAGCTGAATTACAAGAACATGGAAACGAAGCAGTTCCTTGCTGCACTTCGCGCCTATCAACTGGCTTTCACCCGACACGGCAAGCCAAGCTCCGCCGATGCGTCTGCTGTGATCAAGTCCTTGAACGGTTTGTATCCTCACAAAGATAACTTTGTAAATCGCGAGCTCAGCCAGGTGCTGTTGTATCTCAATGCCCCCGGTGCTGTTACCAAAACCGTGCAGATGGTTATGAATGCCACGGATACACAGAAAAAGATTCTCGCTGACGAGGTCCTACAGCGAAATGATCGCTATGCGGCAGCTGCTAAGCGCACTGAGCAGTTCCGCCCGAACGTGCAGCAGTTTGCGCTCGCATTCTCACTTCGTTCAATCAAAGAGGGATGGACTGATGCCGACCGTGCGAGTTATTTCTCATGGTTCCCCCGAGCAAAAGCCTGGCAGGGTGGAAACAGCTTTGGCGCTTTTATTGAAAACTCGCGCAAGCAAGCACTCGCCAATGTGACCGATGCAGTAGCTCGGAAAAAATATGACGCAGCATCCGCTAAATCTGTCGTGGCAGCGAGGGCGATTCAGACACCCAAAGGCCCGGGACGGGCATGGACTATTAAAGGGGCTGTCTCAGCTGTTCAGGGTAACCTGAAAGGCCGGAACTTCGCCAGCGGAGAAAACCTTTACCACGCGACAGCCTGTGCTTCATGTCACCGTTTCGCCGGAGAAGGAATGGGGATTGGACCCGACCTAACGGGTTCCGCTAACCGCTACACCTTGCGGGATATGATGGAAAATATCATTGAGCCTTCTAAAGTGATTTCCGATCAATACATTAGTACCCAATTTACCATGAAGGATGGATCCACGGTGATTGGTCGTATTGCTGAAGAAAAAAACGGAATGCTTCATCTCATGACCAACCCGTTCTCTGCGGAAAGTAACGTGCAAATCAAGGCGGCAGACGTGAAAAGCAAAAAACATCACCAAGTGTCCCACATGCCACCCGCACTCATCTATACACTGAACCCAGATGAGCTCAGCGACCTGATTGCTTACATCTTTTCCGCTGGAAATAAAGACCACAAATACTTCTCAGCCGACAAGAAATAGCCATAGGCTGAGAGTTTGCCAACACACAGGCAGTCTGCTCTGTTTTAAGCGGTGTTATTATGGAGTGGGGACTTGCAGTCCCCGGCTTCCTGTCGTGCGTCATGCAGGCACATCCTTCGAGTGACAGGGAGATGCGGACTGCAAGTCCGCGCTCCATACACGAAAGATTCCAACAAGAAACACCGGAAAAAATCACACCCCACAAGCAGTCTGTTCTGTTTTAAGCAGAGGTATTGGTGTTAGATCAACCCTCTGCGGATAGCTGTGGCGACGGCAGCAGTGATGTTAGGTGACTCGAGTTTCTTGTAGATGTTGCGTGTGTAGAGGGCGACTGAGTGGTAGCTGATGCCGAGCTGCTCGGCTACCTCCTTCTTGACCATGCCTGTCGCCATGAGTTCCAGCACCTGGTGCTCGCGCGGGCTGAGTACCTGTTGATTATCCTCAGTGCGACCGCCCAATGCTTGCAACAGATAGCGCGAAAACTTATCATCGATGACACTGCCTCCGCCGTGGATTTCACGAATTGCAGAGCGCAACTGGGCGATTGGATGGTTCTTGAGTAGGTAACCGACGGCCCCGGCCTGAATAGCCTCGAGCACCACGAGCTCGTTGTCGTTCTGGGTGAGCACGACCACATTACCCTCAGGGCATGCCTTGCGAAAAGCGGGAATGATGGAAAGCCCCCCACTTCCCGGCAGATGGAGATCGAGCAAGAGCAGGGCGTCAGCTGGTAAACCTCCTTGGCTCATGGCGCGAATGGCCGACTCCGCACTGCGCCAGGCAGTGTGGAACGTCATATCGTCCGTGGGCTCGATCATCTCCTTGAGCGTGTCAAGGTAGGCGGCGTTGTCTTCGACGATGAGTATTTCAATCATGGGGGCTAGGAACGTGGGATTTTCATGACCAGTCGGATGGTTGTGCCGGCGTCAGGAGAGGATTGCACAGATAGCCTGCCTTTCAGTTTGCGTGCGCGCAGCTTCAGGTGGGCCGGAGTCCCCGCTTTGTCGGAAATACCCGTGCCATTGTCGTGGACACTGAGGGTGAGCACCCCGCCTGAGGCGGATCCATCCACAGTCACTATGGTTGCACAGGAATGCTTAACGATGTTGTGCAGGCTTTCCTTAAAGAAAAGGAGTAAATCCCACTTTTTTGCCGAGGGCAGTCGATTAAAAACCTCGGCATCCTGCCAGTGGCATTGGTGCTCGGTATCGGGAAGAAGCTGACGGGCAGTGCTTTCCATCTGGAGGATGAGGTCGCCATCCATCCGCCGCCGTTCAAGAAACTGGATGAGCCGGTTGGTTTCCCTGGCGGTGCGGCGCGCGGTCCGGATGATGTCGCTAAAAAGTTTGTTCTGTTTCGGGGTGGCATCGGATACTGATTCCTGAAGGATCTCGGCCGTACCCGCAATACTACTGATGTTGGCACCCACCTCATCGTGCAGATCTCCGGCAATATCGTCGCGCATGCGGTGCAGGCGTTTTTCATTCCGGTAACGGGAGATGAAAAAGAATAAAAAGAACACGCCTATCAAAGCTGCCAGGAGAATGCCAGCCCAGCGGAGCGTGGCAGACTGGCGGGCATGAACCGAATCAAGCGTTAGGCTCAGATCAGCGTGGCGTTTTTCCAGAGCAGCCCTGCGGGCAACCTGTAGCATCCAATTCTTGAGCGGGCGGATGCGCCCCGTTTTACTGAAGCCATCGGTGAGTCGGGATTTAAGATACCTTCCGCGCGTGGCATCCAGTTTTGGGGAAATGCCTCGGCTGAGTAACTTTCCCTTCTGGAAAAGCTCAAGCTCGGCAAAGCCAATACCCGTATTGCTATTCCCAGGGTGCTGGTATCCGTCCCGTGCGGTGAGCCTCAGATAGCGTCCCGTGACCGGGGTCACCGCCTTCATCAGCGCGCCGACGTTTGGGCGCGGAAAATCATCATTACGATAGACTACCTTCGCATCCGAGAAATCGGGTTGCAACGCGGCTTCAAGCTGGAGGTTAAGCGGGAACCCCTGACCATGTGATCCCGTGTGGCTGTGATTGGATGAATAGTCGATCGGCCAGATCCTTAGCTCATCTACCACCACCTGCTTCCCTAAATCGAGCGTGGCTGTTAGTTCGTCATCTCTTGTCAATATCGTGATGAGCGGTCGGTCGATATCGAGTTCGACCGGTGCGTAATTGGAGAACCCGTCCACCAGAAAGGAAGGATGCCATGTGAGTGGAACAGGTTTGGAGGATTCCGTCCGTACCTCCGCATTCAGTGCTGCATTCCAATCCCCTGAAAAGGCGAACACTTCACCCAAGGTCATAAAATAATTCTCGGAGGCCTCCTGGGGGTTCTTTCTCAGGCGTAGGTTGGTGAAACGGATCGTCTGCGCCGCGAACTCGGGCGGGCACGGGAATATCTGGGGTTCCAGCCCCGGTGTAGGGTAATCCTCTTGGGAGTAATCCGCAATCATTCGGATCGCCCCATCGGCTGCAATCAGCTCGATGGTAAAGCGGAGTGGGAACTGGAAACTATGAGACACGTTTTGCTCATCCACTGCGGCAACTGGCAGGACCATCAGGGTGTCCAGCTTCGCCACACGGCGCAGGACAATGTCCACAGGAATGGAGACATCGGGAGATTTCCAGTAGTCGGATAGATAACCGAGAGTCGGAACCGCCGGGGTCAGTCGCGCCGGAGCCAAGGAGGCTAGTTCGTCATCGATTTCCCGCATTTCTTTCAGAATCGGCGCCGCCGGATCGCTGAAAAGATCCTCCAGCACCACAAAGGCCACCACGCAAAGCAGAGATGACAGCCAGACGAGAACATGCATGTGGGCAGTTTATGGAATGTCCGCCCTACCGCAATCACATTCCGAATAAGGCAATATAGCCGTTTGAGTATATTGTGATATAATCATCCACGTGTAAAATCCCGACCGTTGTATCTTTATTGCCATCATTAGGCTGATAGGGTGCTTAATTGTCACACTTTTATTCAACTGATAAACTAGGAAGCTACGAATCGCAAATCTCTACAGTAAGACACTCGCGTATTAAATAAGCTCATGCTCAATGATTAGGACGCACATCACCAAAACAAGCCCATCAAAATCTGCTCGCGGGTTTGCCTTGGTCGCTACAATCTCGGTGATGGTCTTGTTGGTCATGATGGCCTTGGCCATGTTGGGTCTGAGCACGCTTGAGCTGCGCTCCAGCCAGAATAACAGGGCGATGGCTGAAGCCCAGGCGAATGCACGATTAGCGCTGCTCATGGCCATTGGCGAGCTGCAGAAGCAGATGGGGCCCGATTCCAGGATTTCCGCGCCCCATGATGTGGGCAATCAGTCCGGGGGGTATCCGCACTGGGTCGCTGTCTATGACGCTTGGAAACTCGATCAAGATGCCCAGACTCCAGTCAACCCCGCATCCCGAAATCCGGAATTCCGTGGCTGGCTTGTGTCCGGCTCGAGTGGAAGCACGGCAGAGATGGCGCTGATGCTGGGCCCAGGAAGTCTGGGAGACGATTCCGTGGCAGCCGATCAGGTCAAGGTTCCGGTGCAGGATGTCAGCGCTGGCACAAGGCGCGGACGAGTTGCCTGGTGGGTTTCCGACGAGTCGGCGAAGGCAAAAATCAACGCCGGCCCTGAATCCACTTCCGGCTCCGTGTCCGAGCTTGAGGATTTGATGCTCCATGCACAATCCCCGCCAAACGTGGGGCACAAGGCATTCCCGCAGCTTGCCGATTTTGATTGGGAAGACGGGCAACGAGGCAGCACGGTTTCTACCTCCCAGATCAACCTCGCCGCCAGCCTTGGTTACGCTGGTCTTGGTGAGTCCATCCATGACCTGACCGTGCATTCTGCGGGTGTGCTCACCGATGTCAGTGCCGGCCGACTCAAGCGGGATCTCAGTAACCTACTGGTGCGTGAGATAAAGGAAATGGAGCACAAACCTCTTTACCTTGCGGACGGCCGAATCAACCGCTTCGCAATCACCGGGGACGGGGCGGTGACGAATGCACCAGGCCTGCCACAGAATGGCAATGGAGGGAATCGATGGGGCATCAACCTCGAGGAGCTGTCGCTCTACCATAACATCCACCGGGAAATCGACTGGTCGGAGGACACACCCATGCTGGTTACCAAGGGCGACCTGGACTCATCCTCTCAGGACCGCTTCTACATGTATGGCAAACCTGCGGTCGAAGCGATGCAGTTCATTCTTTCCCTCGTGGCCGTGCCTGATGGTCAAAATACCGATGGTGATAAGCTCTACAAGATGCAGATGATGCTTGACGGCATGATCGCCCTCTCCAATCCCAACGACGTCCGACTTCGCTTCCCCCCCGGACTTGTGAAATCCGTGATACTCCTCAGCTTCCCCTACGACATGAAATTAAAAATCGTTAAGGCCAATGGAACACTCCTCAACACTAACAAGACATGGCCCCAAGCGCGGCGAGTCTTCAATGGATACATCGAGGGAGGCTTCGGAGGACTGCCGGCAGACGGGTTCGACCTCGATCCCGGAGAAGCCGCCGCCTTCGGCTCAACGAGCGCAAACGGATACAACCTGAACCTGCGCCGTGGATTCGTTCCAAGCGGTGGTGTGAGGATGACAAGCTGGAACCTCAAGGCCGGGGGACTAAAAGAGACAGCCATGGTGGACTTCGAACTGCTTAAAGTGATCACCGCGAGAAATGGCAGCAACAGTAACGTCTACTTCCAAGGGTGGCATGGTCCGGGAACCCCTGAGAAGAGAATCTTCGAAGGCTCGGTGATATCTCAAGGGCCGAACCCCGATGGCAAAAAACTTACCCAGTTCCTCCCGGAGAAGATCCTTCCTCCCCAGATCCTACCGGTGAAGGACTTCATCAGCAGCCCACAGCCCGTAATGCTATTTAGTATCGTGAAAAATGTTGAACGCAGCTCCAGCGAGGACAACACGGATGCCTTGCCCTCCCGCCCATTGCTGCTCGACGAAGTAGCAAGGACAGGTCGCACGATTCTCCGTTACGGAAACGTATCTCGTGATCTTCATTCCGCTCAGCAGATCTACACGGCGGCGCCGATGAACTATGAGTTTAGCACCATCGCCGCCGGTGCCGGTGGGCGCCTCGTTTATCATGGTGGTGGGCGCCAGCCGGGCGTGGGTGGCAACACCCGTGTCATCAAGCGCAGGATCTCGCTGGCACCCCCACTGTCGCTGGCTTGCTTCGAACATGCCATCGCCTGCGGCTTTAGTCGCCACTTCGGTTCCGAACCCAGAGATCCCGCGACATGGATTGGCCCCAATGGCGATCCGAGCACCGGCGCTCTTGTCGGAAGTGTGGGCGGCGCGCCGATGCTCGCCAAGGCGATCGGGAACTCATGGGCAAACCCGTATGTCGGGTCTAACAGTATTTTTCAGTCTAATTACACCGATCCCTCATGGCTGGCCAACGCCGCGCTCTGGGATGCCTGGTTCCTCTCGGGCACCGTTGATACCTCCGGCTTGCCATCTTCGTCGTGGATGACGGACCGCAGGACCGCACGCGAGCAGTTCACGGATTTCGCCGAAGGTGGGAAACGACTCAGGAACAAGCGTTTTCTCTTTTACCCATACACCTCCCCGCAGCAGGCGATATCCGAATTATTCGACGGCGCTGCCTTCAAGCCATCGGCGATAAACCAGCTGCCGAATTACCTGCTCGTGGACGGTGCTTTCAACGTCAACACCACCTCGGCTCCCGCATGGCGGGCCTTCCTCTCCAGCGTCCGTGATCATGAACTCATCACCGCAGGAGGAGCGAAAAAGAAATTCAATCACCCCTTCGGCACTCTAGGCTATGCCGAAAATACCGCTACCAGTGGCACCACTGGGGATTGGGCCGGGCTCCGGGACTTGACGAATGCCGAAATCAAAAACCTGGCCGACGCCATCGTCAACGAAGTCAAGGGACGCGGGCCATTTCTCAATCTTGCTGATTTTGTCAACCGTCGCCCGAACGCAAATAACCCCCAACACCGAGCGCTCGGAGCCCTGCAAGCGGCCATCGATATCTCGGGGCTCAACGATCGCTTTGCCAGTGGTGATCGTACTGTGGAACCCGACGACTTCCAGCAGTTCAACGGAGCAGACACCCTGAACGATGAATTCGTTCCCGCACGCGCCACCGGTGCCGCCGGCTACCTCAGCCAAGCCGCCTTGCTCACCGCGATGGGCTCCCAGATCACTGTTCGTGGGGACACCTTCCTCATCCGCGCCTACGGTGATCACCGGAACGCATCCGGCGATGTGGTGGCGAGAGCATGGTGCGAGGCAGTGGTGCAGAGAACCCCTGAATACCTGGACCCCACAGACAAACCTGAAGCCCAGGACGGCTGGCCTAACTCTGCTGACAAGCTTACTGTGGTAAACGCGACATTTGGCAGGAAATTCGAGATACGTTCATTCCGCTGGCTCAGTCCCGAAGAAGTCTGAATATGAATCAACACCCACTGAGCTGCCCCGGCATGCAAAGGAATTCGCGAACCCATGGCCTACTCTCCATTGGATGCATATACCTGTTGCTATTCATCCTCGCCACGAGCCTTTCCCATGCACAGGAAAAAGAAAAACCCGCAGCCAAGCAGAAGCAAACGGGAACGATGGTTCGGGTGCTTTGCGTTCAGAGTCTGACTGAAGACGATGAGGAAGTCATTCTGGCAACAAAAACCAAGGGCGACAAATGGAAGGAGCATGGCAAGGTCAAGCTTCGTTCCCCATTCATCAGCCAGTGGATCCAAATCCCGAAAGGCACCACCCATTTGCTGAGAAAACAGGGCAAGGGGATGATCTCCTTGGGATCCTTCAAGTCCGGAAAAAAGCTCCATCGCGCTATCCTTGTGCTGATGCCTGACACCACAAAGAAGACCTACCGAATCAATGTGATCAATCCGGAGCAACTTAAATTCCAAAAAGGCAAGGCCCTGATTCTCAACTACAGCAAGATCATCGCAGTGGTTAAGCTGGGAGGAAAACAAAAGGTGGTGAAACCGGGGCAGATGCGGGTGGTGAACATCGTAGCCAACAAGGACAACATGTACCGGTTGCTTGTTAGTTATGTGAACAAGGACAAGAAGGTTGTAGCTTGTTATGATCGGTTTGTCTCATCGAACCCCAAGACCCGGAAATTTCTACTGCTTTTCCCGGATACCCATGCCGGACTCAGGGTCTTCAGCCTGTCTGAATTCGGCCCATTCGAATGATCGCAGACACAAATTTGGCAATAGGCATGACTATATCCAATTGGGTATATTGCAAGAATTCATCATTTCAGCCAGCATGCTTACCAAGCTCACGGACTAGCTCTCTCGCGACTCGTAAATCACCTCCTAACTATACCAACTATAACTATGAAACAAACGACAAACACAAGACATATCCTTCCGCTCACCGCTTTGACTGCGCTCGCCTTTACTGCCAATCCAGCTCAAGCGGCCATTACCGTGGTCAACCAAGACTTCGGCGTCCATCCGGATACTGCCGGCACTCTTGAGACCATCCCTCACACGGTCTCATTTGATGCCGGTGCCGCTGACAAACTGATCGTCACACTCAACGCCGAAACGAGTGGCGGTACGGCCTCAATCACGTTCGATGGCGATGCCCTCACCCTGGTTGCAGGCACTAATGAATTTAAAAACAAAGGGATCTACTACCTAGATAACCCGTTCACGGGTGGTGCTGCTGATCTCACTTTCGATATGACTTCGTTTGGCGTAGTCAATGGAATCGGCTTCGGGATCGTATCGATCGCCGGCTCACTAGACGGTGTGGAGTCGGGGAATACCGCTGGCGGGCTGTCGGTGGATCTCACGACCACGATTGCCGATAGTTTCGTGGTGACAACCTATTCATCAAATGCTGGCACTATTCCTACCGTGCCCGCAGGACACACTCAACTCTACACCAGTGGCAATATTGGATCTGCAGATGGTGCTGCCGCCTACTTGAATGGCGTTGCTACCGGATTACAGACGATCACTTATGGGCAGGGTTCGCCGTCCGGCAACCAAACATCAGGTGCGGTCTTCGCCCCCGCCCCCGTCCCCGAGCCATCTTCCGCCGCCCTGCTCGGGCTCGGCGGACTTGCTCTCATACTCCGCCGCCGCAAGTAATCAGGCCCCGGAGAACCAACCATCTTTCCAATCCCATTCCCCACCACTGGGGAGTGGGTTTTGTTTTTTATGAAACAGCCAATATCCAACCTTTGCATGGCTACGGGCAATTCCAGAAAACTATCCCTATTCATCAAGCGTTATGCAAAACTCTCCCATCAGAATTTTCTTCCCGGCCCTAATCCTCGGCTCACTCGCCACCCATGTGACGGCGGACGAGCCAAAGCCCAATCCCGCTGCGGACAAGGCTGCGTTCGAAAAGGCAGCCGCGGGCACTGCGTGGGCGGAAGTTTTTTCCGATTCCTGCACGGTGGATTGGAAGGGGAAGTGGTTTCTTGATGGCGAAGTCGGCACCGTGACGAGCAGTGCGCAGGGCATGGCGCTGACGGCTGGTCCGGAATTCAAAAACGATGCCCATCACATGGTGCTGTGGACGAAGCACAGCTTCGTGGGCGACCTGAAGATCGAGTATGAATACACCCGACTCGATCAAGCACCCAACTGTGTCACCATCCTCTACATCGAGGCGACAGGGAGCGGCAAGGGGCCTTACGTGAAAGACATCACGAAGTGGAACGAGTTGCGTAAGACCCCGGCGATGAAGACGTATTACAACCACATGCATACCTATCACATCAGCTATGCGGCTCACCCCGGCACTGAGAAGGCATACATCCGAGGTCGCCGCTACATGCCGGAGAGGCAGGGTTTGAAGGACACAGCACTGAAGCCGGATTATTCCACACCCAGGCTGTTCGCCACCGGAGTGAAACATCACATCACGGTGATCAAGAAAGACCGCGATCTCTATATGCGGGTCGAGAATCCCGACCAGGTGGTCTACTGCCATCTAACTAACCTGAACCTGCCCGTGATCACCGAGGGGCGCATCGGGCTACGTCACATGTTCACGCGCTCGGCGCGATATGCGGATTTCAAAGTGAGCCGGCCAGAGCCGGGAGTAAAAGTCGGAGCAGATGATAAGAAAAAAAATCAAAAGTAGTGATATGAGAATCGTTTTAGCAATTACAATATTATTGAATCTGGCTGTCTATGGGGCAGAGGAGAAGGCTGTGACAGTCGGTCTCATAGGCGACTCGACCGTCGCGGAGCAATCCGGTTGGGGGCCGGCCTTTGCGACGCGGTTTGATCGTCGCGTAAAGATTGTCAACTATGCTAAGAATGGAG
>Ga0206131_10000180_pt1 | contig 89785 bp, 64 predicted proteins | sample Helgoland_Spring_FD_148636 | JGI IMG/M metagenome (GOLD analysis project Ga0206131, IMG submission 148636) | Pelagic subsurface seawater microbial communities from Kabeltonne, Helgoland, North Sea - Helgoland_Spring_Bloom_20160517_1 | ecosystem: Environmental > Aquatic > Marine > Epipelagic ... | reverse complement strand
CGTTTTGGAAGAGATGTTGATATCGGTGACTTTTTTCACAGGCGGGGATGTTTAACTAACCTAGTGTGAAGGAACAAGCCATAATTCCAGTCTAAGCATGAAACTCGAATTCTCCGATTGAAAAATGCTGCTAGGCAGGGCAAGTTGCCGCCATGAAATCTATTTTTGGATATGAATATGAGCACGCTGCGCATTTGCTGGTGACTGATGAGGATGCAGCCGATTTTTTGCAGAGTCAGTTTTCAAATGAGCTTCGCCCGTATGATACAGGGCGCTGCACATATGGGGTGTGGTTGGATGTCAAAGGCAAGGTGATCGCGGATAGTGTGATCATCTGTGAAGGACCCGAGCGTTTTCGTATTTTGAGTGAGCATTCAGCTGCGACTGTGATTGCGCAGAAGCTGGAGCAGCATGTTATTGCTGATGATGTAGAGATCGAAGCGCAACCGACTGGTTCGGCGCTGGCTTTAATTGGAGAGGGAGCAGTCGAAGCGCTTGAGGAGCTAGGCTTCACCGTACCAGCGCTCGGAGCAATTGCGACTGTGCCTGGACTGACGCTTTATCGGGGGCGTCGTTCGCTAGGTATGAGTTTTGAACTATGGTCTGACTCTGCGGCGACGATTGTCGAGTTGAAGGCACGTCTGATTAAGCTAGGCGTGGATTTTATTTCTAGAGAGCGGGTGCAATTGATTCGGATCGCTGCCGGAGTGCCGAGTGTGCCGAGTGAGATCGGACCGAAGGATCTACCAGGTGAGGGTGCATTGGTGGGGGATGGCGTTTCGCTGACAAAGGGCTGCTATCTTGGGCAAGAGGTGGTTGCGCGAATGCATAACGTGGGGCGACCGCAGCGTGGATTATTCCGGATTTCTGGCTCAGAAAGCCCGCCAAATTGCCCGATTGCATTATATAATAGGGAGTCGAAGAAAATCGGCGAGTTACGCAGCGCCTGTTCGACTGAAAATGGCTGGCAGGGTGTGGCGCTATTAAAATCACGTTATGCATTGGTTGGTGAGTCGCTCAAATATGAGGGTGGCAGCGTAAGAATCGAGGGACTTTTTCAGCCGATTAAGGGAGGAGCGAAATGATGGAAGCCGAGCCAGACCAATTGACTCTGATAAAATCCTTGTTTTTGCAAATGGGAGCACCTGAAGAACAGGCTGAAGTGATGGCTTCTCAACTTTTAAAACGAGCGGGGCAAATTGCTTCAGAACGAGATATTTCAATTATTGAGGCAGTTGAAATCCTGTTAAAACAGGTAGTTGAAGCGCAACAAGGGAGCTGATCTGGCTCTGAGAGTAGCGAGTCGTATGGCTATCGGCTATGAACGTGAAAAAATAGCCTATTCAGAGTGATTTACTGTTGACGGTCATGAATTCAAAGCGTCTTTTCTTGTACGGTCATTAGGCCAAACAACCTCAATCAAATAATACACGTATATGAACAAAGCAGAACTTGTTGCAGAAGTGCAAAAAACACTAGGCGCCGATACATCTAAAGCATCCGCAGAGCGCGCGATCCAAGCCGTTCTTGAAGGCATCAAAAAGGGCATTAAGAAGGACAAAAATGTCCAATTAATTGGTTTCGGTACTTACTCCGTAACTAAGCGAGCAGCTCGTGATGGTATCAACCCACAAACTGGTGACAAGATCCGCATCAAAGCTTCCAAGGCAGTTAAGTTCAAAGCCGGAGCTGGCCTCAAGGCTGTCCTCTAATTTTACCCCTAAATTAAGTTTTTCAAAAACCCGCAGTTTAGGCTGCGGGTTTTTTTGTCTATTTAGATTAGGGCTCTTAGCTTTAGTCTTAGCGCAGAAGTATGGTGTGGTCATGGCTGTAGCAGAATAATCAAAATGTTTCTTTGCGGTTGCCAGACCATAGAAAGCTATCCTTATTGAGACGCTTTTGAGATTAACCCTCCTGATGAGGACACTATTATGAGCAAAAGCTTATTTGAAAAAGTATGGGATGCACACGCCGTTCGCCAGTTGGCAAACGGACAGACGCAATTATTGATCGGTACACACCTAATTCATGAGGTGACGAGTCCGCAGGCTTTCGGTATGCTGCGAGACAAAGATCTGAAGGTACAATACCCGCACCGCACATTCGCGACGGTCGACCACATTGTGCCGACCAATGAATCAGTCGAACCTTACAGTGATCCGCTCGCACAGGGTATGATTGAGGAGCTACGTAACAATTGTGTGGAAAACAACGTCACTTTCTTTGATACCAACACTGGTAAGCAGGGAGTTGTTCATATCGTCGGTCCAGAGCAAGGTATCACACAGCCAGGCACGACCATTGCTTGTGGTGATTCGCATACGGCGACGCATGGTGCATTCGGTGCGATTGCGTTCGGTATCGGCACTAGTCAAGTGCGTGATGTGCTTGCGACCCAGTCGATCGCGTTGAATAAGTTGAAGGTTCGCCGTATCAACGTGAACGGTGATTTGGCTCCAGGTGTTTACGCCAAGGACGTTATTCTGCATATCATTCGTCAGCTTGGTACTCAAGGTGGCACAGGTTACGCATACGAGTATGCGGGTTCGACTGTTGAGAGCTTTACTATGGAAGAGCGTATGACGGTGTGCAACATGTCCATCGAGGGCGGTGCACGTGTCGGATATGTGAATCCAGACGAAGTCACTTTCGAATATCTCAGGGGCCGTCCATACTCACCAACAGGGGATGCATGGGACACTGCAGTGCAGGAATGGAAGTCGTTTGCTTCCGATGAGGGCTGTGAGTTTGACGATGTGGTCAATATCGATGCGGCTGACATTCCACCAACAGTCACATGGGGAATCACTCCAGCGCAGGGCGTTGGCATTACTGAGAATATCCCAACAGTTGCAGAAGGTGCAACCGAATCAGACCGTGCTTCGATCACTGAAGCCCTCGAATACATGAAATTCGAAGGTGGCAGTCCGATGAAGGGCAAGAAGATCGACGTCGCATTCATCGGTTCTTGCACCAACGGTCGTCTTTCTGACTTCCAAGAAGTTGCACAGTATGTGAAGGGTCACAAGGTTGCTGACGGTGTGCAAGCGATCATTGTTCCTGGCTCACAGGTCGTCGCAAAAATTGCTGAAGGGCTTGGGCTCGATAAAATCTTCATCGAAGCTGGCTTCGAATGGCGCGCCGCGGGTTGCTCGATGTGCTTGGCGATGAACCCGGACAAGTTGATCGGTGATCAGCTTTGCGCGAGTTCCTCAAATCGTAATTTCAAGGGCCGCCAAGGCAGTCCGACTGGCCGCACGATGCTCATGAGCCCACTCATGGTTGCAGCAGCTGCGATTACTGGTGTGGTCTCCGACGCACGCGACGTATTCACGGTCGCGGGTTAATCTCATCTTAATTCATACATTTTAATTGTTCCTTCAACGCCCTAGAGGGCACCCGTTTCAGTCACCCCTTCGGGGCAAACCGCAGACGGTTCACCATCTCCGCGTTATTCGCGCTACGTTAAAAATTTTAAAAATCATGGCATCTATTCCGATCAAACAAGTTACTGGTAAGGGCGTATACGTCCCTGGCGACGATATCGATACAGACCGTATTATTCCTGCTCGCTTTATGAAGTGCATTACTTTCGATGGCCTCGGTGAGTATCTCTTCTATGATGTTCGCAAGACTGAATCAGGCGAAGATAAGCAGCATAACCTCAACGATCCTCGCTTTGCGAATGCAACAGTGCTCTTGAGCGGCAACAACTTTGGTTGCGGCAGTTCGCGTGAGCACGCACCGCAGTCGATCCTCCGTGCAGGCTACAATGCGGTGATCGCAGGTAGCTTTGCTGAGATCTTTTTCGGTAATTCGACTAACCTCGGCGTTGTTTGCGTGATCGCAGCCGACGCAGATCGTCAGATTCTTGCAGACGCGATTGATCGCAATCCTGATCTGGAGATCACCATCGATGTGGAAGACCATAAGGTCTGGTTCGATGACGAGTTCATTCAGTGCGACATTAAAGCGGGTGCTCGCGAGAGTTTGCTCAATGGTACATATGATCCACTCGATGAGCTGCTTCAAGGTGCTGCAGATGTAACTAAAGTGACGGATAATCTCCCTTACATGCAGGCTTAGGAGCGTTTACTTTAATACTTCTTTTCTGGCAAAAGGCGTAACCTAAACGGTTGCGCCTTTTTCATATTAGCTCCATCTTTCTTCTTTATGGATTTACTGACGAACTCTGGCATCTTTCTTTACCCTTTGGCTCTGTGCTCCTTTATCGCGGTTTTTATAACGGTTGAGCGATTGATTGCGCTACGCAGCTCCAGTGTCATCCCGCAACAAATGGTGGATGCCTTTGTGGCAGGGGATTTGGATAAGGTTGAGTCGAATCTGGGCTCGGTCACTGGGCGTATTATTAGTTTTTATCGCGACCGTCATCCAGATCCAGAAGCGCTCAATGCCTTTGCTCGCTTAGAGGTGAGCCGTATGGAGCGTGGCTTGTTTCTACTCGAAGTCGTGATTGGTGCCGCGCCGCTGTTGGGCTTGTTGGGAACGGTGACCGGTTTGACTGAGGTGTTTGGTAATTTCTTTGCCGACAGTGGACTGGTTGATCCGAGTGCTTTTATCGGTGGCATCGCGTTGGCCTTGAATACGACGATTCTGGGACTCGCTATTGCGATTCCAACTTTAGCCGCACACGCGTATTTGTTGCGTCGTGTTGAGCTACTCGCCGCACGCATTAGCGTCGGTGTCCAGTGTTTGACTGAACTCGCGCGTGAACGCCCACAGGCGTAGAAACTTTTTGCAAAGATTAATATAACAGACGATGAGCAGCCTAGTGTCACATAGACGTCGCAACCCTTCGATCAATATCGTGCCGTTGGTCGATGTGCTTACCGTATTACTTTTCTTCTTTATGGTGACGATGCAGTTTAAACAGATTAGTGCATTGAATATTACAGTGCCCGAAATCAAAACCGCGGGTAAGAATGAAGTGAAGGAACAGATTACGATTGCGCTCAGTCCGTTAGGAGAGATCTATCTCAATAATCAATTGATTGAGATGCCTCAGTTCGAGGAGGCGATCAAACTGGCAGGCGAATTGACGCCAGACCTGCCCATTTTGCTGGTCGCTGATGAGGAGGTGCCGCTTAAACACGTCACCACTGTCATGGATGTGTGCCGCAGTAATAAGCTTAACAAGATACGTTTACAGTCACGTTAGCGGTGCGATGCATGGAGTGCTCGCGTAAAAGAGCATCACACCACGCGACTTTGGACTGGAGTGGAAGTTATCAGAATGAAGGGGTTTACTTGGTGACTTTCTCGAACAGCAATGCCAAAGGCGATTCGCTCATTTATAATGGGTGGACTCGTCCTCGTTGGCCGCAGTTAGATTGAATGTCACTTCTTCTGCTATGTATCTTAGAGACAGCTCGCTTGTGACCGCACATTATAGACGAGCCCAAAAAATGAAGCGGTTTTCACACCCAAGGGCAGAATAACAAGCAAGGCCCTTACGAAAAATCAATGACCCTGCGCTACTAAATCGGTCGACGAATGCGGTGGCGATATTTCTGTGCCAAGGCTTCGTTGTGCTCTGCGCCGCCATCGGCATTTTGGCTGACGTAGGTCGGTGGTGTGACGCCATTGGCGATGAGTTGCTCGATAATTTCCATTGAGAGTAGATTGAGTAACAGTGCGCCACTCATTGTAGAAGTGGGACCGACTTTGTAGGCAAAGCCAGGGGCATCGAGTGCCGCATCGCCTGGTTCTCCACCGTTGTCCAAGACGTAGTCGCCGAGTTCGTAGAGCTTTTTGCCAGAGGGGTGGCGGGAGGTTGTCGCTTTCGACATCTCCAAAGATGTGAGCACGACCACGTGTAGCCCTGCGGCCTTGGCTTCCATCGCGACTTCGATCGGACTGGCATTGCGACCTGAATTCGAAATGACGATCACGACATCTGCTGGTTGCACAGCATATTGAAATGCATAACGTTGGAACAGGCGCGCGCCATAGCCAGGGATTTGTTCGGGCCAACCATCGGCGGGATCAATGATGCTACTGACGGGCACGAGTCCACCAGCGCGGCGTTCGATTTCAGCAGCGAGAATTTGTGAGTGTCCACTGCCGAAAGTGTGCAGCACGCCGTCGGCGGCGATGGAGTCGGCAATGAGTTTACCGACTGTGCGAAGTGTCTTGGCATTACTGTGGCGTACTTTTGCTTGGAGCGCGTTGCTGGTTTCGAAAAAATAATCTGAGAGGCTCATTTGACTAAGAGGTGGGAGGTGGGAGACTTGAGGTCTGAGTTAACCAAGACAGACAAGAATGTCTGTGTAACGGCGTGAACAATTTAAAGGTCGAGCAGCTTTATGCCAATTGCGATCCAGAGTGGAATCGTCAGAAAACTGATCATAGTGGTGCCGAGTACGACTTTCAGTGCGACTTCCGCGGAGCCGTCGAAGTGGCGGGCAAGTACAATCGGAAAGACACCGCAAGGCATCGCAGCTTGCACGGCGATCACGCATTTGAGCTCTGTTGAGAGTGGTAGTATGAATGCGATAAACAAAAAGGCAGCGGGGAGGATGCCGAGCCGCAACACCGATGCGGTGATTGGGATCTTTAGGCGACTGCTGATCTTCATCTCTTTTGCCAAATCCACGAAAGTCGCGCCGATCAAGAGCAGTCCGAGCGGGATCGCGCATTGTCCGAGCAGGTTGACCGTCTCTAGGGCGGAGTTTGGGAGATGTTGATCGATTTTGAAATAGTTCATTGGCACCGCGATGAGTATAGCAATCACTGGGCCGCTAAAGACGCGTTTCCAAATGGATTTAGGATCGTTACGCGAGAGTATGAAGCCGACGCCGAGTACCCACATCGCGACTTCGACGCCGAGATTATGTACTAGGAGGACTCCAGTGGTTTCACGATCGAATAGCAGCGCGATAATCGGTACGGGGAAGTAGCCGTAGTTGTAGATGCCAGTGGTAAAGGCAAAGGTGCGGCACTCTTTCTGGTTGCCGATCTTAAACTTGCGCGCGACTAGCATCGCCAGCGCAAATCCGCCGATCACGGTGGTCAGGCCAACGAGTGGTGGTAGGATTAAATTCGAAGGTTGGCGCAGTGCATCGTTGCCTAGAATGAAACTAAAAATGAGTGCAGGGTAGAGCAGGTTGACGACCACAGTCATTAGGCTGCGGTCGGCTTCGGTATCGAGCCAACCGAGTCGACGTGCCAGAGCGCCTGCTCCGATTACAAAAAAGATAGGTAGGACTGCCGAGAAGACGAGTTGTGTGGTATTCATTCTTGTGGTCGTTATTCTTACCCGAGAATGCGTGTTAGTGTTGCATCGGTGACGCGCTCATAAGATCGGTAGGCGTCTTTGGCTGAGTCGAGCACTTGAGTAAATTGATTGTGCTGCTCTGTACTGTCGAATTCGAATCCTAGCAGTGCGCGGCCGACGCGTTCGCCTGAATAGACGTAATTGAAATAGCATAAATTCGCATGTGGGCTAACAGCGCGCAAAAAGTCGGCTAATGCGCCTGGGCGCTCATGGAACTCCAGTGTAATGAAGTAAGGTGTGAGTAGTAGCTTCGATTCATAGTGTATCAGGCGGAACGCCACGTCCGGCTCTGAAGTAACTTCAGTGAATAGAAAGTCAGCGTCGCATAGTGAGTTTTTTAGTACTTCAAACTGCATCGTCGAGACGTCGAATCCGATCACTGGGGTGGCCGCTGCAGCATCGGTTTTACCGTATTGAAAATCAACGATATTGACGGTGTCGGGCAGCGCTTCGAGGAGTCCATACATAGCGCCCGCGGTTTCCTTGATCTGAACTTGTAAGAAACGGCGGCGGGAGGCTCCGACTGCCGATCGCCGTGCGATACTGGCGAGTTGTTCAAAGTCCATATTGGCACCGCAAAGTACACACAGCACGCGCTTGCCTGCAAGGGACTGTCGGCGTTTGAGTATAGCGGCGACACCCATTGCGCCAGAGGGCTCAGGGATGCAGCGTAGATTTTCCCATAAGAATTGAATCGCCGCGGACACCTCATCGTTACTGACAGTCATCCATTCATCGATCATTTCGGCGCAGATTTCATGGGTGAGTTTGCCGACTTGGCGCACGGCTGTGCCATCACAAAAAATATCTACCTTATCTAGAGCGACGGGATGGCCTGCTTTGATCGCAGCGGCCATAGAGGCTTGTTCGACGCCTTCGACTCCGACGATGTGGATATCTGGCGAATTTATTTTCAGCCAAGTCGCGGTGGCTGCGGCCATACCACCACCGCCCACTTGTAAAAAAGCGATGTCGAAGGGACCTTTGCCGGACATCACGATTTCGTCAGCAAGAGTGCCTTGTCCAGCAATCACAGCGAGATCGTCGTAGGCGTGGATGTAGGTTAAGTTTTGCTCTTTGGCATAGGTATGCGCAGCTTGACTGGCGACATCGTAGGTGTCGCCAGTCAAGCGGATTTCGACATTGTCCCCGCCGTGCTGCTTGACTGCGAATTGTTTCATACGCGGCGTCGCCAGAGGCATAAAGATCGTTGCGTTGGTGCTTAGCTTTTGGGCGGCGAGTGCGACGCCCTGAGCGTGATTACCTGCAGATGCAGTGACAACGCCTGCCTTGAGCTCGTCGGCAGTGAGTTGGGCCATGCGATTGTAGGCGCCGCGCCATTTGTAGGCATGGATCGGCGATAAATCCTCTCGCTTGACAAAGATAGATAGGTCATCGAGTTCAATCAATTCGAGTGGTGTCGCTTGTCCGACTTCGTAGACACGACGGCGGGCAAAGAGTATTTCTTGACGCAAGGTGCGTGTGAGCGATTCCGATTCCATGCGCAGAGTTGAATGCTTTTTAGTTAAGTGTGCAAGCGAGGTTTATTTACAGGTGAATGTAGCGATTGGGTTTTACCAGCAATGGTGCCATCAGAAAAAACGCTCCGCCGTCATGAACAGTTAACGGAGTGTGGGCGACTCGCCTAGGTCAATCTACAACGAGGGCGGGTCGCCCTCGCTCCATTATATTGCGAATGCATTAGAACTTCTGATTCTGATGTGCGAATTACTTTGTCGGCGTGGTGTTTTTGCTATGAATGCCAGTATGCCTAAAGATTGGAATGCTGCTTACGAAGATGATGATACGCCATGGGATAAGGGTATTGCTGCGCCGCCGCTGCGGGCGTTTTTAGCGAAACATCCGATTCGTGGGCGGGTGTTAGTGCCTGGCTGTGGCTTAGGGCATGATGTACGTTTGCTTGCGGAGCAGGGTGCTTCGGTGGTCGGCCTGGATATTGTGCCGAAGGCGGTGCGACAGGCGCTGGCCGTTACTGCAGTTGGAGACGAGCGCTTCGAGGTGGCGGACTTTTTGAATTTACCAGATAACTTCCATGGGCAATTTGATGCGGTGGTAGAGCATACGTGTCTCTGTGCGTTGGATCCTGCGCAACGCTTGGCCTATGTCAGAGCGGTGCTGCAGGCGCTCAAGCCCGGCGGTATGTATCTTGCGGTCTTCTTTCGCGTCGTTTCTGACTACGATGGCGATGGCCCGCCGCATCCAATCACAGCCGAAGAAATCGAAACGTTGTTCGGAGAGGCGTTTGAGACGATCGATCGCGTGGTACCACAGGATTGCTACCCAGCCCGGCCTGTCGGCAGTGAAGAGGTCTGTCTGATGCGCAAGCGATCAGGGAGCGATTCGTTGTAGCGTAGTGCTCTTTATGGGGTATTCTGGATGAAGACCGAGTGCGGTGCTATACGGCTAGATTAGCCAAGCGATCTAGCCGAATCTAGGTGTGGCATGCTATCGCCTTTGCTCACTTACAGAATGATCGCTTAATTTTGAATTTTCTCGAATGTCTAAGGTCGCAATGAATGAGCGTCAGCGAAAGTCATTGGCTATCCTGATTTGTTAGGCTCTTTTGTATTTCTTTAAGTCCCTGTAAAATTTTCATGACTACCAAAAGTGAGTCGATTTATTTCAGACGAATCGTAGGAGTATAAGAGTAGCGTCAAATGTTTGTTGAGCTTGAATTTGTAGACTAAGACTCCAGTTGAATCGCTCACTTTTACTTCTCCGATGCTTGGGTCGGTGATTCGTTACTCAGTCCTATCGCTAGTGCACGAATTTTGACGGTACAAGCTGCATGGCAGCAAAACATAACACGAAAGCCATGCCGCCAATTCCAATTGTGATCTGCGTGACGAACTACTTCGCCACGTCTCACCGTCACTTCCCTCAGGCCGCGTCAGTCGCTTAGTGCGCGGTAGCGCTTGAGCACTTTTTGTAGAATTGACTCGGGGTCGATGCCGACGCGCTTGCGCAGGGCAGTCACCGAGTTGCCGTGTTCGACAAATACATCGGGCCAGCCAATACGCTCGACTGGGCATAGGCATTGGCCGTCTTGCAGCGCTTCCATTATTGCGCTACCGAAGCCGCCGCTGATGACGTTGTCTTCCATCGTGACGATTAACTGACTGCCTTGTGCGGATGACAGGAGTAGCTTGGTGTCGAGTGGTTTAACGAAGCGTGCATTGACCACACCGGCTTGAATGCCGTTTGCGTGAAGTTGTTGGGCGAGTTGCTCTGCATCGGCGATCATGGAGCCGATTGCCCATATCTCGATTTCGCCTTGTTCTTGTAGGCGTTCGGCTTTGCCGATTTCGAGGGCTTTGGGCATCTCTTTGATCGGCGTGCCAATGGCTTCGCCGCGTGGGTAGCGCACAAAGCTCGGGCCTTGATAGGCGATGCCGGTGGCCATCATATCGGCAAGCTCGTCTTCGTTCGAAGGCGCCATGACGACTACACCTGGAATGTTACGCAAATAAGCGAGGTCAAATAGACCGTGGTGCGTGGCGCCGTCGTTGGGCGAGAGGCCCGCACGGTCCATACAGAACATCACTGGTAGGTTTTGCAGGGCAACGTCGTGGATAAGTTGGTCGAAGGCGCGCTGCAAAAAGGTCGAGTAGATCGCGCAAACTGGATGAAATCCGGAAGTGGCCATACCGGCTGCAGAGAGCACCGCGTGCTCTTCGGCGATACCGACATCGATGAATTGATCCGGTAGTTCTTTCTCTAGAATATTTAGCCCAGTGCCGGCTGGCATCGCTGCGGTGATGCCGACGATGCTTTTATCTTTCTTGGCGAGCTTGACTAGAGTTCGGCCCATTACGTCTTGATATTTTGGTGCAGTACCGACGGCCGATGGTGCGCCTTTGCCAGTTTTGACGTCAAAGGGGCTTGCGCCGTGGAAGCGCTCTGGGTTTTGGATCGCGACGTCGTAGCCTTTGCCCTTGGTTGTCAAAATATGCAGTAATACTGGCTGCTCGGATTGTTTGGCAAATTCGAGGTAGTGCTCGACCTGCTTCTGGTCGTGACCATCGATGGGACCAATGTAGCGCACGTTGAATTTCTCAAAAAGTGAGGACGGCACGAAGAAGTCCTTGGTCTCTTTCTTCCACTTTGAGCCGAACTGAATGATAGTTTCGCCGCCTGGAACTTTTTGCAACAGCGACTCGAAATCGTCATTCAGTCGATTGTAGAGTGGGTTAGTGATCAGCTCGTTAAAGTAGCGGGGCAGCGCGCCGACATTCTTGGCGATCGACCATTTGTTGTCGTTAAGAATGATGATCAGGCGCTTGGTCGAGGTGGCGACGTTGTTGAGCGCTTCCATGGTGATGCCACAGGTGAAAGCGGCATCTCCACAAAGTGCGACGACATGTTCGTCTGAGCCGCGCTTGTCGCGTGCAGTGGCCATGCCGAGTGCGGCTGAAAGAGCGGTGCCGGCATGGCCTGCGCCAAAGGCATCGTGTTCGCTTTCGCTCCGGTTCAAAAAGCCACTGAGGCCGTCGCATTGGCGAATCTTGTCGAAGGCTACACCGTTGCGACCAGTTAGCAGCTTGTGCACATAGCCTTGGTGAGACACGTCGAAAACGAAGCGGTCTTTTGGAGTATTGAAGACGCGGTGCAGACCGATGGTCAGCTCAACGACGCCGAGATTGGGCCCCACATGTCCACCGTTTAGCGAAGTGGCTGAGATAATACGTTCACGTATCTCAGCGGCGAGCACTGATAGCTCAGGCTCGGATAACTGTTTTACATCCTCGGGGGATTGAATCCGCTCTAGTAGGCCCATACTCTTAAAAATTACTGGTGTGTGCGATGCGCGATGTATGCGCTTTGAGTCTAGGCCTCGGTGGTATCGTCTTCAAAGGGCTCGACCTCGCCGGTCTTAATATTGAGCTTTTCGATCTTCAGTTCCGCTTCTTTGAGCTTTTGCTGGCAGTTTTTCAAGAGGTTTGAGCCTTCTTCAAATTTAGCAACTAGATCAGCAAGCGGTGTGTCACCACTTTCCATGGATTCGAGGATGGCTTCAAGGCGCTCAAGGGCATCTTCAAAGGTGAGTGTGTTATTTTTCTTTGGCATGTTTAAAAGGAAAGCGAGAGCTTTATTAGGTCAGGTCTGATAGGTCGAGCAAAGATGCTAGAAGTTTTGCCCCCGTTCATAATAATGGTGGCTGAGCGGACTAGGCATTCTCCGTAGAGCTGCTTTCGGTTTGGAAGGCGTTACGAATCACATCGAGATCGATGTTTTTTGAAATTAGGTCCTTAATGATCGGAATTTTATCTGTATCGCTGGGCTGAGTCTTGACGGTCATTAGATTGATCTTTGATGCTACGGCATAGCTATCGTCCTGACAGATGATCACGGGAATGTTGGTTTTTGTAATCATCTCCATGAGCTTCGGATGAGGGAGCACATTGCGCGTGAGAATAATACCTGAAACAACTTTTTCGCCGGCGATACTCTCTGCAGCGATTGCGCCGAGCAGAATGTCTTCGCGGTCGCCCGGAGTGATAATCAGTGAACCACGTTCCAGTAGGTCGACGAGTCCTTTGGCGGCCATTGCACCAATCAAGACTTGGTCGACTCGCTCTGTGGCACCGTGCTCGCGGCCGTTCAACCAGCGGCCATTCACCTCATCGACCACTTGATTAAGCTTCGGTACGGTTAGTTTCTTTTCCACCGGAATACAGCCAAGCAGAGGGATGCCCATCCGCTCTAGTGCGATTTGGCTATATTTCTCGATCGTTGCCAATTTATCGGCTTCGACTTTGTTTATAATCACGCCAATGACTTCCACGCCTGCTTGCGCAAACAGGGCTTTGTTTAAGGCTATTTCATCAATTGGACGACCGATGCCGCCGCGCGCGACGATGATGACTTTGGCTTTGAGTCGCTTGGCGACGTCTGCGTTGGACAAATTAAACACCGAGCCCACACCCGCATGTCCAGAGCCTTCGATTATAATATAGTCTTTTTCAAAAGCGGCACGATCGAATGCGCGACACATTTTATCGACGACGGTCGCATGGTTCTTGCACGGGTCGTCCAAGAAATCGCGCGTGAAGGTGGAATGAATCGCGATCGGGCTCATTGCACCGATCGGTACTTTGACGTCAAAGATCTTGTCCAGCAGTACTGAGTCTTCGTCGATTTGGTGCCCCTCAACTTCTACAAAGCGTTGCCCGACTGGCTTAATAAATCCAACCTTCGGCGTAAAACTACGTAACGCGGCAAATAGCGCTAAGCTGGTAGTCGTCTTACCATCATTCATCCGTGTCGCGGCAATGAAAATACGCTTGGTGGTCGTATTCCTAGGAGCGGTGAGGAGTTCGGTGTCGTCTGACTTAGGCATCGGTTGGTGGGTTTGCGGAGATCGAAGTATTCGAGGTATGAGCGAAATTAGTCGATGATGGTCATGTCTTCGTTCAATTCGTCACTTCCAATCGGGTAGAGTAGCTTGTGATCGATCGCCTGAGAGGCGACCATGACGGCAGTACCAAAGATATCACTGGCTGTGGCACCGCGACTGATTTCAGCAGCGGGCTTACTTAGGCCAGTGAGGATCGGACCATAGTTACGTGCGCGAGTCAAAACGTGGACGAGTTTGGAAGCGATGTTAGCTGAGTGTAGATCTGGAAAAATTAGCACGTTGGCATGGCCAGCGACAGTACCTTCGATATTCTTACTACTCGCCACGATTGGGTCGAGGGCGGCATCAACCTGCAGTTCGCCTTCGATGTCCATCGGGATACCGAGTTCCTTGGCTTTTTTGCGGGCCATCTCAGTGGCGGCCTTCATCTTGGCCACTGTCGGATTTTTACTAGATACGCTCTTACTGGTGTAGCTGAGCAGCGCGACGCGCGGCTTGGTGTTGGTCAAGTGGTAGCTTAGCGCTGCAGTGGTGACCGCAATGTCACAGAGTTGCGCGGCGGTGGGATCTGGAATGACGGCACAGTCGGCGAGGAAGAGTTCACGATCTTTACCGGTCTCAGGGTCTTCGAGATCAAAAATGTTGAGCGACGACATGTTGGCGACGTTTTCGTGCAGTGGGATAATCTGCAACAATGGACGCAACGAGCTGGATGCTTTGCTGGTCGCACCGGATACGATGGCGTCTGCCTGTCCGGTCGCGAGCATAAGGGTCGCGAAGTAGTTGGTGTTATCCAAATAATCCTCCGCTTCTTTGTCATTCATGTTTTTGAAGCGACGCAGCCCTTGGAATTTGCTCACGAAGTTATCCCATTCGCTGCTGCGACGGGGCTCGATGATGCGGATGTGTTCAAGGCGGATATCCAGCTTCTCGGCGTTGGACTTAATTTGTGCGCGATCACCCAGGAGGATGGGGATCCCCAGTCCGCGTGTGGCAAATTTGCGGGCGGCTTGTAGGATGCGGGGGTCGGCCCCTTCGGGGAAGACCACTCGTTTTGGATGGCGTTTGAGGCGTTCGGCTAGTTTAGCGATAAGTGGCATCGTATTTAATGAGATGGGTTATTATTAAATTAAATAGGGCAATTGACCCTAAAAGGGAGATGAAAGTTAAAAACACCTTCTTGGTAGAGCATGAAATATACAATTGCCAAAGTTTTTTCTGAGGTAGTTTCTTGTGCTTGGTTGGTTTTGTTAGTCGCCAACGCCCAGTTATGTTCAAAAATCTTAAAAATATCGTAGTTGTCAGCCTTTCGACTGTTGGCTCGCGCGTGCTGGGCTTGATGCGTGATATTCTTATTTTTGCGGCTCTGGGAGCAAGCGCTTGGAATGATGCGTTTATCCTAGCCTTTACTTTGCCCAATCTGTTTCGCCGATTACTCGGTGAAGGCGCGCTGACTTCGGCCATGGTACCGATCTTCTCGGATGTGCTGCATCGCGCTGGACGTTCCGAAGCCTTTGCCTTTTTAAATCAAGTGCTGCTGCGACTGTTGATTATATTGTCGGCTCTCGTTGTCAGTGGAATGGTGTTATTTGGTTCGCTGGTTCATAGCGGAATGCTGTCCGACCGTTGGGCGCTGGGCGCAGAACTGGCGGTCGTGTTACTGCCGTATATGATCTTCATTTGCCTCGCGGCGATTGTTTCGGCTGGCCTCAATCTGCTCGGACGCTTCGCCATTGCCGCCAGCACACCTATACTGCTTAACCTCGCGATGATTACTGCCTTAGCTGCAGGGATATGGTTGAGTCATGATCAGGCGCGGATCGTGTACTGGCTTTGTGGTGGTGTATTGTTTGGCGGATTGTTGCAGTTGCTGTTGCCCGCGTGGGATTTGGCGCGTCAAGGCTGGCGTCCTCGCATGGAGTCGCGCGGCTCAACAGAAATGAGTGAGCTGTGGCGATTGTTTTTACCCGGCCTTATGGGGGCGGCAATCTTACAGGTTAATATTTTGGTGTCGCGTCTGTTGGCGTATTCGCTCGATGAGTCGGCAGTATCGGTGCTCTACCTCGCCAGTCGCTTAATGGAGTTGCCGTTGGGCATCTTTACGGTCGCTGTAGCCACCGTGTTCTTTCCACTATTGGCACGGGCAGTGTCAGATAGAGATGACCATTCCTTCGCTGGTGCCTTGACTCAAGGCATGCGTCTAGTGGTAGGAATTTCCCTGCCAGCAGGTATTGGATTAATGGTTCTTGGTGGGCCGATCTTGGAGCTCCTGTTTCGATGGGGTGCATTTAACACGCAGAACGTGGCGCAAACGATACCACTGATTGCGATCTATGGCTTAGGCCTACCATTTTACTCCGCGGCGACGTTTGCCACTCGCGGATTGCATGCCTGTAAAGATATGAAGACGCCTGTTCGTGTGGCAGGACTGTGCCTACTAGTGAATTTAATTTGCGGCGTAGTGTTGATGCAGTTCTACGGAGCGGGCGGCTTGGCAGCTGCCAATGTACTCGCTGCGGTGGTGCAGTCGGCCTGTCTCTGGCGCGCCTTATCCAAGCGCCGCAGCGAGGTCGGTTTTTCGCAGCTGCGCGGTGCCTTTGCTAAAGTCCTCTGTGCAGGCGTGGTGATGGGCTTGTATTGTGTGTTGGGCCACGCGCTCGTACTGAGTTTTGATCTGGCCGATAAATTAAACGCTGCGGTCATCGTCGGTGTGTTGGTGCCCAGCGGCGCGGCACTTTATTTCGGTCTGTTATATCTGTTGAAGTTCGAAGAGTTGGATACACTTGCCCGAATGCTACGGCGCTTCATTCCCAAAGGTAGGTCGAGCTAGCTCTTTGGGCTTTGAGGCTTTGCGTGATTCGGATTCTCGGCCGATACTGGGCATCGAGATGATACGCCGCATAATTGGCATGTGCGTTGAAGCGCATCGCAGATCGAGCAATGCTTTAGATTTGCCAAATGCGAGAGGAGAGGGAACAGTCTTACCTCATATGGCAAACGGACAATCACAAGCGACATGGGGTGGGCGATTTTCAGAGGGACCTGCGGAATTGATGCTACGCATCGGCGAATCGGTTTCGTTTGATTATCGTCTGGCTATATTTGATGTACAGGGCAGCAAGGCGCAGGCCTCGATGCTCGCGCATGTTGGCATCCTCACTGCTGAGGAGCGCGATGCGATCCATGCTGGGTTGGACGCGATCTTGGTCGAAGTCCAAGCGGGAGAGTTTAATTGGGACATGGCGCTGGAAGATGTGCACATGAATATCGAGCAAGCACTGACGGTGCGTGTGCCTGCTGCGGCCAAGCTGCACACCGCGCGCAGTCGCAATGACCAAGTCGCCACAGATATGCGTCTCTGGTTTAAAGATGCCTGCACTAAGTTGGATGCATCGCTCGCTGCAGTGATCGCGGCGATGGTGGATCTAGCGGATCGCACCCAGGCGGTGATTATTCCGGGCTATACGCATTTGCAACGCGCGCAGCCAGTATCGATGGCGCACCACTTGCTCGCTTATGTGGAAATGTTTGACCGTGATCGCAAGCGGATCGCTGACGTGTTTGAAGAGGCCAATGTGTGTCCGCTCGGATCGGGTGCAATTGCCGGGACGACGTTGCCGATCGATCGTGAGTTCGTGGCTCGTGAGTTGAATTTTGTTGATGCCGATGGCAATCCGATGATCACGCAAAACAGCATGGATGCGGTCAGTGATCGCGATACCTTTATTAGTTTTGCTTCGGTGTGTGCTATGATCGGAGTGCACCTCTCGCGACTTTCGGAGGATTTCATTTTGTGGAGCAGTGCGGAGTTCAGCTTCGTGCGCTTGCCAGATGCGTTTACCACCGGTTCCAGCTTGATGCCGCAGAAAAAGAACCCAGATGCCTTTGAGCTGATCCGCGGTAAGTCGGCGCGTTTGACTGGTAACTTACAGATGCTGCTGACCATGGTCAAAGGTCTGCCGCTGACGTATAACCGTGATTTACAGGAAGATAAGCCGCCAGTGTTTGATTCGTTTGATCAGACGCAACTGATGCTCGACTGCTTGGCAGCGTGTATAGTCGGTGTCGAAGCGGACGCAGAGCGGTGTGCGAAAGCCGTGGCTGATCCTGCGCTGTTGGCGACGGACGTGGTCGATTATTTGGTCGAGCGCGCGGTGCCATTTCGTGAGGCGCATCATGTGGTCGGTGCTCTGGTTGGACTTTCAGAAAAGCTGGAGACACCGCTTAATGAGTTACCTTATGATCAAGTGGCTTCGATTCACCCGAAATTAGGAGAGGATTGGGCCTGTGTGTTTGATCTGAAGCGTGCGCTCGATGCCCGTGAGAAGCCCGGCATGCCTGGGCCGAAGCAAGTCGCCGCACGTATCGCGCATTGGCGTGGGTAGATGATTTTGTTGGGCTCTGCGGGTGAAATGGCTTAGCCAGTTCTGATTGTTGCGTCGTTGCAAGCGGCGACGCATCTATCATTCTGTGGCCCCTACGGCTTACTCGTTCGCGCCTGAAAGGATTGCCAGTTTTGCCAGGCAAAAAATGCCATAAACAAGGGTAGCAGGATAGAATTCAACAAGAAGTAAGCAGCTAAACCGATGAGCAGCGCAGCAGTTGCGCTGATTAGGTGAACGAAATGGGCCCGTTGCGGTCCGAGCACGGCTGCCATCATCTGACCGCCATCCATTGGGTAGACGGGTAGGCAGTTGAGCACTGCCCAAATAATGCTGATGCTGATCAGATCAAATAGGAGTGCCTTTAATAGCGACTCGGCGGGTATCGGAACCAATCGATAAACAATCAATAGGCCGAGGCCGAGTGCGAGTTGCAGAGCAGGACCTGCGGCGGTGACGAGGAAGGATTGTTTGCGATTTAATTGTCCCGCGGGAAAAGAGGCGTAGCCGCCGAAAGCTTGAAGTGTGATCGCGGTGGGTAGACCGAATTTACGCACAGTCAGCGCATGGCCGAGTTCGTGCACCAAGATGGAGATGAGGCCTGCGAGAATGAACACCAACACCAGTAGTATACTGAGTGAATCATTGGCGCGTAAGCCGCCGCCGATCAGCGCCATAGTGATCCAGAACCAGGGGAGGATGCGGACGGGAATACCGAATAGATTAAAAGAAAGCATTTTTTAGGATTGGGTAAGGGTTCAGCCTTTATGGTGTTGCTGTTTCGATGAGTGATCTGGAATTTTTTCAATAAACATCTGACCATTCCATTTTGAGCGCAAGGTCAGGTGTTCTGTTTCAAAGCGATCTGTCACTTCTCCAGCTTTGATCAATAAGGCCCACGCTTGCTTAAATGCTTTCTTGCTCATGCCGAAGGTTTCGCGGATGGATTCTGATGTGCTCTTCTCGTTAAACGGCAAGTAACCGTCTGCTGCCACGAGTTTCTCCATGATGACTGCAGAGAACGTTTGGGCGCGCTGACGACCAGCCGGATCACGACGTAGATCGATGTTGCCGTTGGCATGTACTTTTTTGATGTAGCCGGTAAATTGATCGCCTGGCTCAAGCTTATCGGAGGTCTCAGCGTAGTAGAGTAGTCCGCGGTGTTGCTTATCGATAATGGCTTTGAAGCCGAGCGGAGACTCGCCGTAGATCAGTACATGCACCGGTGAATTCGGCTCATAGTGAGGGGTGGTGTTTGAAAGGTGGCGATGCAGGCGGGTCGATGCGACGATACGATTAGTGTATTCATCCACATAGACGGCGACTATGGCGCCATCGCCGACGGTGAAAGAGAGGTCGCCTTGCTCGCGGAAGGGCAGGAAAAGGTCTTTACTCAGGCCCCAATCGAGGAATGCACCGACTCGTTCGTTGACGCTGATCACCTCTAGGTAGGCAAATTCACCGACCTGTGCGAATGGCGTTTCGGTGGTCGCGACTAGGCGATCTTCCGAGTCGTTGTAAATGAAGACCCCGATCTCATCGCCGATCTTCATGTCGGGCGTGACGTAGCGAGTAGGGAGGAGGATGGTATCGTGTTCACCGCCATCGAGGTAGAGTCCGTGATCGGACGGTTCTACGATGCGGAGTGTATTAAATTTGCCGATGTTAGCCATGTGTGTGCGGTGTGTGTCGAAATTAAAAAATGTGTCGCTTCTACTTGAACGAATAAGGCAGCTCTGGGGAATCTTCGTTAATAGCGATCCGGTCTTTGGCGATTGGTCGAGTGATGACAATCGAGGGTCTGTCGTCGGCTTTGCCTAGGTAAGTGACCTGACCGAGCCACGGGCTATTTTTCACTCGAAAGCGGTAGCCTTTATTTTCGAGATCTTTGCCTAGGGTGGCCATCTTGCTGATGTCGCCGTCGTCAAATTTGAGGATCAAGTGGCCGTGTTCGCCTTTGTCTTCGTCGAGTAAGCAGTCGACATTGGGTGTGTGTTTGTGGATTACGACGAGTGCTTTGGCAGCTTTTTCGAGACGGTGACGTAGGCTCCTTGGTTTCATAGTATTAGCAGTATGGGTGGGATGGCTGTTAAATCAAGATTCGCCTTTTAAGACTGCTGAGGTGGTTTGATTGCTGGGTGTCGGTGTTCGTGATTAACACAACCCCCGTCTCACGACGGAGGCCACGCTTGACGTGCTGATCAAAGGTACAAAAAAGCCCTCGGCACTGATAGTCTCCGAGGGCTTTGGAAATGAGTGCTAGCGCCGGTTATTTTTTGCCAGCTTTGGCCATCTTGCGACGAACGGTTTCGTCGAGGATGCGCTTACGCATACGCAGGAATTGAGGCGTGACTTCGACGAGCTCATCAGGGGAGATGTATTCGATTGCGCGCTCAAGAGAGAACTTGAGCGGTGGCGAAAGCTGGATGCTCTTGTCGGTGCCAGAGGAGCGCATGTTATCAAGCTGCTTGGCCTTGGCAGGGTTGACGGGCATGTCTTCCTTGCGAGGGTTTTCGCCGACGATCATACCAGCATAGACTTCTTCGCCGGGACCGACTAGGAGTTTTCCGCGGCTTTGAATCATTTCGAGTGCGTATGGCATTGTCTTGCCTTGCTCCATGCTGACGAGTGTTCCTGTCAAGCGTGTGACGATCTCGCCACAGAACGGCCGGTAATCGAGGAAAGAGTGGCTCATTACGCCGTGACCACTGGTCATTGTAACAAGATCACTCTCAAAACCAATCAGACCACGTGTCGAGATTTCAGCTTCGACGGTTACGCCGGAGTTGTGGTGCTCCATGTTGGTGACCTTACCTTTACGCTTGCTGAGGTTTTCCATGACGCCACCGAGTTGCTCTTCGGGTACTTCGACCCAAACTTGCTCGAATGGCTCGTGCTGCTTGCCGTCGACTGTTTTGTAAAGAACGGTCGGGCGGGAAACGAGGAGCTCGAAACCTTCGCGGCGCATGGTCTCGACGAGTACGGCAATCTGCATGGAGCCACGTGCGTTGACGAGGAAGCGTGTGCCGTCGTCAGTGTCTTCGACGCTAATGGAGATGTTGGACTGTGTTTCGCGGATCAGGCGCTCACGGATCTGGCGGGAAGTGACCTTCTTGCCATCTTTACCAGCGAGTGGGCCGTTGTTGACGGAGAACTCCATCTGCACGGTCGCAGGATCGATTTCAACGAAAGGCAGGGCTTCTGCGTCTGGATTGGCAGCAAGTGTATCGCCAATGTCGACATCGTCGAAGCCTGCGAGGCCGACAATATCGCCTGCAACAGCTTCAGTCACGTCGTCGGTATCACCTGCGCCAGAGAAACTCTTCATCTTAGTGACCTTAACGCGGTCTTTTTTGCCATCCTTGCGGAGTGCGTAAATTGTTTGACCAACTTTGATCTCACCAGACAGAACCCGACCAATCGCCATACGGCCGACATAGTTATCCCAATCGATGTTACTCGCGAGCATCCGGAATTCGCCTTCTTCAATGACTGGTGGCGGGATACGCTCAACGATGGTCTCGAACAGATCGATCATATTTTCGCGTGGGCCTTCCACTTCGCGGTCGGCGAAGCCCATCTTAGCAGATGCATAGAGGAATGGGGCGTTGAATTGGTCTTCGTCGGCTTCGAGGTCGAGGAAAAGTTCGAGCACTTTGTCGTGTACCCACTCAGGACGAGAGGTATCGCGGTCGACCTTGTTGATGACGCAAATTGTTTTGAGGCCTTGATCGAGTGCTTTGCGCAGGACCCAGCGTGTCTGTGCTTGGGGGCCACCGACGGCGTCAGTTAGTAAGAGTACACCGTCGACCATTTTCATCACACGTTCGACTTCGGCACCGAAGTCGGCGTGACCTGGAGTGTCGACGATATTGATGGTGTATTCTTCACCGTCTTTCGGGTTGGTCCATTTCACTCCGAGGTTCTTGGCCTTAATAGTAATGCCTTTTTCGCGTTCGAGATCCATCGAGTCCATCGCGCGCTCTTGCACTTGCTGGTTTTCGCGGTAGGTGCCGCTCTGCTCTAGCAGGCAGTCGACGAGCGTGGTCTTACCATGATCAACGTGAGCGATGATGGCGATATTACGGATATTTTTAGCGTTCATGAGAAAAAATGAAAACCCCGCCGTGGTTATCTGCGGCGGGGTGTTTTTCAGCGCGCGATAACGCGCAGACGATTCTAGGAAGTCAACGGAAATCCTCAGCGCAGTTCGTTCTGCAGGTAATTCGATCGAACTGGATTTTGCCACTGCTCATTTCGGTGTCCGATAATTGCTCAGAAATCATCTGTCTGGTGCATCTCATGCTCCGCTTGGTTTTAGCTCCAATTTAGGTTTGGTGACTCCGCAAACGGACCAGGTGTTTTCAGCGCTAAAAGGGCTAGACTGTATATTCGACCAGAGGTTCTGGATCGAGCACTGTGCTGTTGGGCATGCGTTCGTTCAGTGTTTCCTCAAACCAAGTACGGGCATCGGGATCGCCGTGCGTGAGCACGATCGACCGAGCCTTGCTTTGAATGGCGTAGTCGGAAAGTTGCTCGCGGTCGGCGTGACCACTGAGATCAAATTGATCAATCGAGGCGCGGATCGGCGCGAGGTAGTCGAGGGTCTCAAAAAAGAAACTGTCGGCGTCTTTTTCAGCGAGGAGTTTTCCGCCCGGAGTCTCTCCATCGCAATAGCCGACGAAGCATAGGCCGTTGTCGGCATGCGGGAGCAGTGAGGCGGCGACTTTGTAGGAGGGTGTGTGTTGCACCATCATACCACTGCTCACTATGTAAATGCCTTTGCGCGGGAGATCGCGACCTGGGCGCATGTTTGGGTCGAGGGCGCGCACGTTGAGCTTCTCCATCATCTTGAAGCTGAAATCGATCAGTTTGGTGCGTTCGTGGATCTTATGGAAATAATTGCAAATATCCATACCCAGCCCAGCTGCGTAGATCGGCGCCTTCGGGATGCGGTTACTATTACGCGCTTCGTAAATAATCTTGAACAGTTCTTGCATACGTCCGAGTGCAAATACCGGGATGAGGCAACTGCCGCCGCGCTGAAGAATCGTATCGATCTGCCCAATCAGACGGTCGACTTCGCTCTTGCGTGACACGCCGTCGACGCGGGCTTTGGCGCCGCGGGTGGTTTCTAGAATCAGCGAGTCGATGTCGCCAGTTGGCAGCTTCGCGCCTGGGAGTGTGCGTTGATGTTCGAACAATACATCACCAGAAAAGACGATTCGGCGGCCTGCGTGGATGAGTTCAACCGATGCAGCACCAGCAACGTGGCCAGAGCTGTGTAGAATGACCTCGATCTTATCGTCACCCTTGGTGTAGATCTCCCCGCGTTCATACCGTTGAGCGACGAGTCGCTTGCTTAGTTCTACTACGTCACGGTGTAGAAAGAGAGGATAGTCGCTGATGCCGTGCTCTTCGCGTTGTCTTTTCATGACGTTGATCGAGTTGCGCAGCATGCGTGGCGCAAGTTCGATATTTGGCACCGAAGTGATGACGGGGGCCTCAGGATTATGCGCGGATGCGACAGGCAGAGAGCCGAGATGATCGAGGTGGCAGTGGGTGAGGATGATTAGATCCATTTCCACGTTTTCGATTGGCGCGAAGTCGGGCATCGCTTGATAGCCGAGCTCTTTGGGATTGAGGCCGGCATCGATAAGGATATTGAAGCTGCCGATTTGGACGTAGGTGGAGTTGGCTCCGATTCCGCCGAGGCGATTGAGGTCGATAAGTTTCATGGCTATTGTTTGAGGTCGATCTCTGTCTGTCCATGTGGGGATTCAGGAGGCACCCTCATTTCAAAAGGTGGAATACGGACATGGATGGGTTCGCCGGCGCTGTCAATGCCGTGAAAGGAGCCGTCGGCGCTACAGTTGCCCTGCGCTGCGTGATGGCTATTATAGGAGAATGATTCGCCGGGAGCTAGGGTGGGCTCTTTACCGACAATGCCTTGGCCCTCAAACACGTTTTGATGGCCATCTTCGCCCCGAATCACCCAGCGACGTCCGTTGAGAGTGATCGTGGTATTAGAGAGATTGGCGATCGTGATGAAGTAGATAAACGCGTGCGGCGCATCAGTTTCGTGCCGCTCGGGGTCACGAAAATAGACGAGGCGATCAAGAGTCGCTCGTAGACCGTAGGGTTCTTTACTAAGAGTAGGCACAAATAAGGCGACATTTCTGGTGGTTCACTGGATTACTGGCAATCAGATAGTGGCGTTTCATTAATCGATTGGGTGCGTTATTCCTGCGGGGCAATCGTCCCTACCATGATTGCTTCAATATTTTCACGCTTTATCCTGAAAAGAGCAGTTGGAGCCACTAATGGACACGAACCCACACGAATATATTTCCACCATTATACTCAGGCATCGTTGGAATTGTGCATTAAAAGCCCAGTCCATGAGATTACTTCTTCGCCAAATTGGCGACGCTCTGAATTCGTGCAAATTAGTGTCTATTCGTGGTTTCTAAGACAGAACATAAGCCGACTTCCGAAAATTAGGTTTATTTGTAGCGAGGTGGAATAATCGCGACATTTTGAAACGACTTTGATAGCAATCAGTGCGATGCGAAAATCAGAAGATGGCATGCGGATCACATGGATTGGCTTATGGGTGAATCTGTTGTTAGGGCTGATTAAGACACTGGCGGGATGGTCGCTCGGTTCGAAGGCTTTGATTGCTGATGGTATGCATAGTCTGTTGGACCTGTTGAGCGATATTGCAGTGCTGTTAGGACTATCAATGGCACGTCGTCCAGAGGATGAGAATCACCACTTTGGGCATCACAAATTTGTGAGTTTGGCGAAATTCTTCATTGGCGGGATTTTGGTCTTCTTTTCGATTTCGTTGGTGGTTTCGTCGTTGTTAGATTTTCGCTCGGGGGTTCGTGTGGCACCTGTTGCGGGAAGTGCGGCCTGTGTCGCGATTGTTTCGATACTGATTAAGGAGGCACTGTTTTGGTGGACGCGGGCGGTGGCGAAAGGCTTGCACTCGGACTTGTTGATGGCAAATGCATGGCACCACCGAATGGATAGTATCTCATCGGTCGGGGTGGCGGTGGCGTTGTTGGGCGTTTGGCTTGGCGGCGCGGATTGGGCATTTTTGGATGGCGCGGTCACGTTGGTGTTGGGCTGTTATTTAGTGTTTGAGGCGGCGAAGATTTTTCTGCGGGCGTGCTCAGACCTGCTCGACACCGCACCAGAGCGCGAAGTGATCGAGGATTTACGCGAACATATTTTACCGACGCCCGGTGCGCTTGCGTATCACGACTTTAGGGTGCGGCAGGTCGGCGACGTTTATGAAATCGATCTTCACCTGCAAGTGGACCCTAGGATCACGGTCGAGATGGGGCATCAAATCGCGCGGGAAGTGAAGCTGCGTCTACGTGAGCAACATCCGGAAGTTTCCAAGGTGCTGGTACATGTAGAACCCGCAAATGCCGAGCATCTGTTAAAGCGCGGTATTTCCGATGCTGGTGTGGTGTTGTATCCAGATAAGACATGACGCTCGAAGTGCCTCTCTATGACTGGCTTGAGCAGCGAATTGCAAAAAGTTGTAAGTTAGCATCGCCACGGCGGAAAAAAGCCTTTTACCCTCCGCTTGTCTTTTCCCATCTATGAGCGACTTTCTTAAGCACGAATGCGGCATCGCAATGATCCGTCTCCTCAAGCCACTGGCTTACTATCAAGAAAAATACGGCACACCGCTGTATGGCTTTAACCAGTTGTTCCTCCTGATGGAGAAGCAGCACAATCGTGGCCAAGACGGCGCGGGTATCGGCTGTGTGAAGCTTAATGTTGATCCGGGGCAGGCGTACATGGCGCGTGAGCGTAGCATTAGGACCAATCCGTTGTCGCGTATTTTCCAAGGGCAACTGAAGGACTATCAGAGCAAGATCGATGCGGGTGTGATTCACCCAGAATTTCCCGATACGGTGAAGAAACACTTCGATTATGCGGGTGAAGTGCTGCTCGGGCATTTGCGCTACGGCACTTCAGGCGTGTATTCATCGTCGAATTGTCACCCCTTCGTGCGCCAGTCGAACTGGCCGACCAAGAACCTGATGCTCGCTGGTAATTTTACCATTACCAATGAGAAAGACATCAACAACGACCTGATCAACCGTGGCCAACACCCAATATTCGGTACCGATACGCAGGCTGTGCTGGAAGACGTCGGCTTCCATCTCGATGAAGCACACGACGCGATTTACCACCAGATGCGCGATCAGAATGTCGAAGGGAAGCTCATTCCTAAGATTATCAGCAAAGATCTCGACCCCATTAGAATCCTAAAAAAAGCTGCGGCAACTTGGGACGGTGGCTATACCATCGCTGGCATGATCGGTAATGGTGATTCGTTTGTGATGCGCGATCCGCAAGGCATCCGCCCATGTTTCTATTTTCAGAATGATGAAGTTGTGGCATATGCCTCCGAGCGCGTGGCATTGATGACGATTTTTGATCAGCCGATCGAGAATGTCTGCGAGCTCGAGCCTGGCACCGCGATGGTGATCAAGGCCGACGGCACGATCTACTCAGATCGCTTCACACCAGAGCGTCCGATCACGCCTTGCTCGTTTGAGCGTATCTATTTCTCTAGAGGCAACGATGCCGACATTTATCGCGAGCGTAAGGCTCTCGGTGGCGCATTGTTGGAGCAGGTAGTTAAGTGTATCGATAATGACTTTGCCAACAGCGTATTCAGCTTCGTGCCTAACACCGCCGAGACCGCGTACTATGGGTTACTCGATGCGCTTCGCTTACATCGTCGCACGGAAGTGAAGGACGCACTACTTAAAGCAAATGCCGAAGGTACGTTAGATGAGCAACTGATCGACAAATTGATCATGGGCAACTGGCCACGAGGCGAGAAGATTGCTCATAAGGATGTTAAGCTCCGCACCTTCATTGCCCAAGAAGAGGGCCGTGCGCAGCTCGTCTCACACGTTTACGATATCACTTACGGTGTCGTTAAGCCCAATGATAGCCTCGTCTGCATCGACGATTCGATCGTCCGCGGCACCACCCTGAAAGAGTCAATTCTGAAGATTCTTAGTCGCACTAATCCGCGCAAGATCGTTGTCGCATCGACTGCGCCACAGATTCGCTACCCTGATTGCTATGGCATCGATATGTCGGAGCTCAGTAAGTTCATCGCATTTAAGGCGACGGTCCAACTGATTAAAGACGATGGCCAATCTGAGCTATTGAAGGAAGTCTATCGCGATTGCTTGGAGCAAGTGGATCTTCCAGCAGTCGAGCAAGTCAACCACGTCAAGCGTTTGTATGATCGTTACACCGCCGAGCAAATTTCGAAAAAAATCGGCGATCTTGTTTATCCCAAAAATATCCCATGGCAGGGTGATTTAGATGTGGTATTTTTGCCCGTTGAGAAGATGCGTGCTGCGCTGCCGAACAATAATGGAGACTGGTATTTTACCGGTAATTATCCGACTCCAGGTGGCTATGCGATGTTGAACAAAGCCTTCATCAATTACTTCGAGAACAAAGATGGTCGCGCTTATTAGCGCGCAGACACGTCTCAATTTTTTTGTACAGGCTGCAAACGCCTAGATCGTGATCTGGTTTTCTATTCTGAAAATGAAGGCAGAAGTTACCAGCGGTAGTTGGCGGTGATGCCAAACTGCTGTGGATCGGCTGGATTTTCGAAGCGACGGTTGCTGCCCAGAACGAATCCGTCATCAGGGTGAAAGTTATCGAAGAAAAAGACGCGTTTTTCGTAGGCTTCATCGAAAAGGTTTTTCCCCCACAAGGTCAGCGTCCAGCCTTCATGGCGATAGCCGATCGCACCATTGAAAACGGCGAATGCATTGCGCTTTTCCCGGTGGCTATTCGATTCGTAGTATTCGCCGCTACCGACAGCTTCTAGATTGGCGAAAAAACCGTTTCCAATCTCGTAGTCGATGCGGGCATTGAAGGTGAAGCTGGGCGTATTCGAGAGTTCGCGGTCGGTATAGTCTGATTTTGATTCAAGTAGACCCAACCCGCCACTCACGGTGATATTGTTACTAACATACCAGTATGCTTCTGCTTCTAGGCCATAGTGATCTGCATTACCTTGATTATCCGTGAAGTAGCGGAAAAAGCCACCGGCACCGTCGGAGTCGCGAAGTTGAGCATCGCTGCGGTCCAGATAGAAAAGTGTCAGCTTAGTTTCGACTTTGCCTTCGAACCACTGGCTGTTAAGACCGATTTCGTAGTTCCATAAGGTTTCGCTGTCATAGGTGGAGGGGTCGTCCACGGCACGGAAGGCGCCAGTATTGGCTCCGCCTGCTTTATACCCACGTGTGACACTGGCGAAGAGCATTTGCTCATCTGTTAAGTCATGTTCGAGGGTTATTTTACCGCCCCATAAATTGTCTTCGATTCCATCATTTCCGGAATCTAGAAGGTCTGGTATTGTGTTAAAGTCCAGGTCAGAGTTGTCGAGTGTGAGTGACTTGAAATCAACTTCATGGCGTTCATAGCGCAGCCCGACAATGAAGCGTGTGCGCTCGGAAAAATCGTGTGCGAATTGTCCATAAATTGCATAGGTTCTCGAGTCATAGTCGGATGTGACCTCGGCATTGTCAGCGAAATCGAAATCCTCATAGAGGATATGGCTGTCCTCCTCAACTTGATGGTAGTAGAGGCCAACAGTCCAGCGGTCGATGAAGCCTAAGGCATCTGACTTATCTTTGGAGTCGAAACGAAGCTCTTCTGAAAAAACATCACGCTCACGGTCAAGGGAGAGCATGCCAGAGTAGCCGCTATCTGCTGGTATGGGTGCGCCAAATCCGGCACCCCAGTCTGAGTCGTAACTATAAAGTGAATCAGTATCTGTGTAGCTTGTAATTGTAGTGAAATCGACATTGTCGAGTCCGGTCCATATGCCGCGAATGCTTCCAGCAACTGTTTTCTGTTCATCGCGACCGGGCTGATCGGAGAATGTGTCGAATTCGGTGTTGTCTAGAGAGAATTCGTCGTAGCCGTTGTCGGCATCGGCATAGAGGAGGGTGCCATCCCATTGCCAGTCGTCATTGGCCAACCAGCGCAGCTTTAGTCGGGTGGTGAGCTCGTCGCGCCGATTGGTGTCGTCCTTACCGAGGAACTGGTTGTCGCGAAAGCCATCTTGGTTGAGCTGATGGAGCGCGAGACGGAAGGTGAGTTTTTCGGGATCACTCTCGATAATGGGTCCACCCACGGCGAGTCCGCTTGCGACGAGACTATCCTCACCGACAGTGCCTTCGACTTGGCCAGTCCAGTACGGCGTCGGCTCATTGGTGACGATGCGAATCACGCCGCCCGCGGCATTGGCACCGAACGCGCCGGCTTGTGGGCCGCGCAGCACTTCGACTTGTTGCACGTCGAATAGATTGCCGACCGTGCCCAAGCCCGTGAGGTCGAGGTCGTCGATTAAAAAGCGCACCGCAGAGTCGGGTGTTTCGCCTTCGAATTGGGAGTTTTCGCCAATGCCGCGGATTTGAATGTAGCGTGGGCGAGAACTGCCGCCGGTCCATGTGAGATTCGGGATCGCATTCACGATGTCCTCAAAGTGCTGGGTGCCATTCGTCTCGAGGCGGGCTTGATCGATCACCGTCACACTGGCGGTGGTGCGTTCGAGTTCGGATTCCCACAGGCTACCAGTGACGATGGTGGTCGGCAGTTGGTTGGCTTCTGGCTGGCTGTTTGCAGGAGCCTCCGTGGCGGATTGCGCATGTAAGCCAGCCGAGCTGGCAGCGAATGCAAGTATTGTTGGTATGTATTTCATTTGGATCTCAATCAGTGTTTGTTTGAGATCCGGCCTCTGGCGGCGAAAAGTGGGATCGTGCAATAAAGTACGCTCCCTTCCTTTTCCTACGCCGGTGTCAACCGGATCAGGTTCGAAGGGATCATTTCTGTGCAGTTGCAAGGAAACATCTCAGACCCAGACTAGGTCACCCCTAAGGAAGGTCGTCAGAAAAGAAGGAGGGCTGCTACCTTGTCAACCTAGAATTAGAACCGAGTGCAGTTCCGGGGGTGAATCCGTGTCGGTGCTCACCCATGCGTGTCTGGAGTCGCCTCCCAGCTTGAACAGGGCCCGCGAGTACAGCGGCGCTGCACGCTGAGAGGGTGCTACGCTGTCTCTACTCAAATAAAAGCATACTGGCACGCTGCTAAGTTAAAAGATGATGTAGCCGATCAAGGCTAGCACTAGAATTAGTGATACCACCGATAAGCTATATCGTTCTTGTTGGGTCAAACGCATGTAAGTATATGATTATATTGCTGAATGCAGGACAAGGTTTGAATTTTGCAGCGAATCAGGTTTAATACGCCTGTGAGATTTTATTTTAGACCCTGTGTGGTTACATTCTTCTTTGTCGCTTTGCTGTCAGGCTGCGCATCTTTTGAATCGACCACTCTTATTGGTGGTTTTGTTAAACCAACTGACATGTCTTCATTAGATAGTTTTAGGTATGAGCATACGATGGTTTCCGGTACGGTTGGTCTAAGAAGCACCCAAGCAATGGTCATAAAGAAATTGTCGGAGAATGTGCTAACCGAGGAACTTAGTCAGCGTGGCTATGCTTCGGCAGGGCAGGAGGCCGATTTTTATATTGTATCGAAGTGGCGTAAGGAAATTAACCTGAGTGCAGCCGAAGCGGTGCGTTTTTCTCTAATCGTGGAGCTTTATGATGCGGCCAATAAATCCTTGTTCTGGCGCGCTGAATTGCCTTACATTTTCAATGCCTTACAGTGGTCTGATGCACGCGTTTCGCAGACATTGCGACTGGCAATTCAGAATTTCCCTTATCACACACCAAAAGTCTCCGAGTTACCAATTCCCGACTAACATTGTCCTTATGAAATCGTTCTATCCACTGCTTAATATCGTGTTGTTATCTGCCGTTTTTTTGACTGGGTGCGCTGCGTTGAAGCCGACGCGTACTTCAGGGGACTTTGTGCGATCGATTTATTTTTCGCCACTCGATACGTTTAATTACGATCGGACTGACGTGTCGGGCATGACCTATAGAGTTTTTGACGAGGCAGAGCTTAACACATTGTCCGAGCAGGTGCTGACACAAGAACTGCGTGCACGAGGTTTTGAGTCGGTTGAATCGAATGGTGATTTCTATATCGTCGCAAAGTGGCATAAGCAGATCAGTACTTACGCTGGCCTGTTTGACTCTGTCGATGGTGCCACTTCGACGATGCATCGGCGTAACTATGGCAGTGCGTCAACTGCGGTTCGTGTCTCGCTCACTGTGGAGATCTATGATTCGACCACCAACGAAATTTTCTGGCGTGCAGAGCTACCCAATATTTTTGATGCGATTCAGCATTCGGAGGCGCGTGTGGTGCAATCGTTAAGTCGGTCGATTCAACAATTCCCAGAACGTATCGAGAAAGATCCGAACTTGCCAAATATCGAGTAACAGGGTCTAGAGCTGATCGAGGAAGCGGCGGATCGCGGCGGCCGTAGCCTCGGGGGCTTCTAAGTGTGGCATGTGGCCAGCATCTGGTATTTTGATCCACTGCGCCTGTGGCAGTGCACGCTGCATACGCTTGGCGATCGTACAGTACTTTACGTCGTGCTCGCCGCTGATTATTAGGATCGGCCACTGCAGTTCACTGAGCTGCGGCCAGAGGTCGGGGCAAGCTGCTTGGCCAAATTGCTCGACGCTTGCCGCGAGCCCTGCGGCGGTATGTAGCAGTCGATGTTGCTGCATGGTCGCTCGCCAATCTGCGCGTATGTTTTGCTGGCTGCCAATGATCGGGCTTTGTTGCCAAAAATCAAGGAAAGCGGGCACGCCTACGCGTATGATTCGTTCGGCTAAAACAGCATCGCTGGCGGCACGGGCGCTGCGTTCGGCTGCTGATTCGATGCCAGGGTTCGGGCTGATTAGAATTAAGGCATCCCAGTGCTTGGGATTGGAGATAGCATGAAGGAGCGCAGCACGTGCTCCCATCGAATAGCCGAGCAATATCTTGGGTGTTGTAGAAGCGACACTCTTGTCGCTTTTTAGGTCAAGCGACAGGAGTGTCGCTGCTACGTCGTTTGATCGCTTCGCTTGCAGCGTAGCCGCATGTGTCTGCACCAGATCAACCGTAGCCTTGGGGCTGCAATCAAGCGAAGGCTCTGGTCCATGGCCAGGGAGGTTCGGGCAGGTCCATGTGTTGGCCGCACCGCAAAGTGGCGAGAACTCCGCAAAGTCCTCGCCACATCCGGTAAACCCATGCAGGGCAAGAATCTGTGCCTGTTTATTCAGGGATAAATGTTACAATTGATATGTTAATACAATCTAGGAGAAACCATACATGATGATAAAATATATTTATTCCCACTGGTGGCTTTCGTCAAGCGAGCAACGTCAGGCGCGAGGAATAACGGTAGACATGCCGCATCGTATGTTGAGGAACACGGTTATACCTTGGTAGAGTTGACTGATTCTGGTGTCTCTGCATTTAAAAATAAGATCAATGCGACACACGGAAGACTTCAGCCGTCCTTAGGTGTAATTGAGTCTAAGGGGAAGTGCTACCTGATTCCATTCTACTTGTAGAAGCTCTGGATAGGTTGTCGCGTAATAAGTCCAGTACGGCTTGTTTGATGAATCGTAGAGTAGGTCATTCTGTTGGTATTTTATGGTCTGTATCCCATGAATGTGGGATTGCGTAGATTCTTCCCTTTTATTAATATATCCAAGATATATGAAGCATAATCGGATGATGATCATGACTCTAGTCGGAGTTACCCTTGCACTCGCTGGCAACGCGATTGCAGACTCGATTGAAACTACTTGGGAATCCCTTGCTGAACACTACGAGGTGCCCGAGTGGTTTGTGGATGGGAAGCTCGGAGTATGGTTCCACTGGGGAATACCATCTTCGATTCAGAACGGTCGGCCGCACGACGGTTCGCACTACGGTGCGTGGATGTATGGGACGGAGGGACAACTGAGTGCCTCGAAACACCCTGAAGCGGTTCAAAAGCTGACCGACTGGCACGACCAGACCTATGGCCCTCATGCCGAGTTTGGTTACGAAGATTTGGTGCCGATGTTTACGGCTGACAACTGGGACCCAGATGCACTGGTGAAAACGGTCAAGGACGTCGGTGCGCGGTTCATCATGCCAGTGGCGACGCATCACGATAATTTTGATATGTATGATTCGTTCCATTCATGGAACTCGGTCGAAATGGGGCCGAAACGCGACACGCTTCAGGAGTGGAAAGCCGCCGCGCAAAAGCATGGCCTCAAATTTGGTGTCTCGACGCATTTATATTGGTCGCCGCGCTTCTTTAACAGTGCTCGTCAATTCCAGCAGTCTGGCACGCTAGCGGGAGAGCTGTTTAACATGGATTATTCGCCTAAAACGTATTCGAGCGATGACGCTTGGAACGAGCATTGGTATCAGCGTTGTTGGGAGATTATTGAAAAATATGATCCTGATATGTTTAATAATGATTCGCCTTATCCGAATCTTCAGAGCGGGAAAGGGCTTGGGTTGAAGCTGTTCACCGAATATGTGAACAAGGATCTTAAGGAAAATGGCGGGAAGCAGGATGTCGTACTTTCCTTCAAAGACTCCAAAAAGAACAAGCAGGCCTTCACTTATAATATGGAGCGCGGCAGCGCGGCAAACATTGAGCCTGAGCCGTGGATGTGGGCGACGGATCTATCTGGCACATGGTTCTACCGCGATGGTGCCACGAACCGTATGCCGATTCCGGTGATGATTGGCAATGCGATCGACTCAATTAGTAAGAATGGCGTGGTGATGCTCAATATCGCTCTCACAGGCGACGGTCTCATCCCTAACAATCAGATGGAGTATCTCAATGCGTTCCGCGATCTGCTGCGAGTTAACGGCGAGGCTATTTACGGCAGTCGCCCGTGGAAGGTCTTTGGCGAAGGTCCAGTTGTGATCAAGCACGGACGAGGGAATGAAAATCATGCCTCTTATAGTCAGACGGACATCCGTTTCACCACGAAAGACGGCGACCTCTATGCATTCGTGCTGGTGCCACCGACTGAAGATATCTTGATCAAGACACTCGCGACCGGGGGTGCACTTGAAGCTCCAGTCAAAGGAGTCTCGATGTTGAGCAGCAAGGAAACCATTATGTGGAAGCAAATTAAGGAAGGTCTGCACATCCAGTTGCCCAAGGCATTGCCAGATACTTTGGCAGTTGGCTTTAAAATCTACTTTTAAGTAAGCTATGTCGGTCACAGTTCTACAAGCCTGCTGCTGGATAAAAAATACATGAAAAAACAATTAGCCCTATTGGCTGTCGGCCTGTTTGCAGTCATTGCGTCTACGTTAGCCGTGCAGGCTTCTCAGCCGAACGTCATCTTTATTCTGACAGACGATCAACGTTTCGACTCGATGGGGTTGACTGGCAACACGGTTACGGAAACGCCACATCTCGATCGCTTGGCTCAAGAAGGCGTTTTCTTTAGTCAGGCCTTTGTGACGAGCCCGATCTGCGGCCCCAGTCGTGCGAACATCTTCACTTCGCAGTGGGAGCGTAAGAACCGCATCGGTTTTACCAGCGTATCGAATAATTATGTGTCGCAGGAGGCCTTTGAGAATAGCTTCTTGATGCAAATGAAGCAGGCCGGCTATTCGACTGCTTTTATTGGCAAGCACCATACCAAGATCGTGGATCGCAGTAATAAACCGCTGAAGCAGAATATTGATTTCTGTTATTATGGGGAAGGGCACCTCGGGTTCTATCCCGCTAAAAAACATAAGCAGTTTCGGAATTTAAAGACTCAGTCGCAGACTGAAGCCTTGTTTGAAGCGTTTCAGGCTTATTTGAATCCGAGCAATGATTTCGCTTATTTCTATGAAAATGCGGATGTATCGATCAAAGAGCAGTTGCAGCCGCGTGATGCGAAAAAGCCTTTCTGTGCATGGATCAACTTGAACCTACCGCATCAATCGAGCTTGGGAGGGATGGGCTCTAAGCCTGGAGATCCTGAGTTTTACTCGACACGGTATAAGCAGAATCAGTTTCAGGTGCCGCAAGGCTATCCGAACAATTTAACATTGCCTGCAAACGTCATTACTCGAGAAGAACAACCGGGATATTACAAATTTAATGAAAACTCGCTTCGAGGTTCTTTGCTCAAGACCGCGCGGGCAGTGTATGGCATCGATCAGATGGTCGGAAATCTACGGGCGATGCTGGAGGAGATGCACCTCGCCGAGAATACCATCATCGTGGTCTTTTCGGATAATGGCTTGCTCTACGGCGAGCATGGCTTGGGCGGGAAGACGATGCTTTACGAAGAGTCCGTGCATGTGCCTTTGATTGTCTATTCACCCTTTTTGCCGGAAGGAAAGCGCGGAGTGCAACGCACCGATCTAGTGGTCGGGCAAGACATACCAGCGACACTCTTGGATATGGTCGGCATTGCTGTGCCGAATACCTATCAGGGCGTCAGTATGGTGCCGTTGATCGAGGGGCAGGAGGTCGATTGGCGTCAGGATGTATTCCTTGAGAATTTGTTCACCGATCAAGGCTACGCGCGACAGGACTCGGTTCGCAGCGAGCGCTATAAATACATCCGTTACTACAGCAAGGAGGCAGATCGTAAGCAGTATCTGCCGGATGGTATCGCAGGTGAAGCGCCGATCTATGAGGAGCTGTTTGACCTAGAGTCGGATCCAAAGGAGCAGCGCAATTTGGTGAGTAACCCTGAATTCGCCTCCATCTTACAAGCGCAGCGAGCACGCTGTGACGAGCTAGTCACAGAACTGAAATTCTAAAATAAACTCAAAATTCTATGAATAAAATTAAACAAAAACTTGTCGCGGGCTTATTATTAGCCTCCTGCATTCCGTTGGTTCAAGCGGAGACGGCGCAGCCACCTGTGGTGAGCCTGTCGAAACCAAATATCATTATTTTCTACATCGATGATCTCGGTTGGCAGGATATCCAGATTAACGATCTGGATGCCCCCTGTCCTTACGAGACGCCGAATATGGTGAAGCTTGCCGCGTCCGGAATGAATTTCCCTCAAGGCTATTCGCCGGCGCCTACGTGTTCGCCATCGCGTGCTGCGATTAACACGGGGCAGCACCCCGCTAAGACACGCTTCACGCACGTCACTTTGGATGATCGCAAAGATGGCAAAAGCACCGAGCGCCTCATAGCTCCTTACTTAGAGTTACAAATTGATCGCAATTTGTTGACCAGCGCCGATGCGTTGAAAGCGAACGGCTACCGCACTGGGCATTCTGGGAAATGGCATGCTGGCCTGACTCCAGCGAGTTATGGTTTTGAAGTCGTCAATGAAGAGCGCGGCATTCATCGAAGTGTGCCGGATCGCACCAAAGATTTTGCAACGAAGAACGATCCTAAATTCCCATTGAGTGTGGAGAAATACCCGCCTTACAGCGAAAAGAAGCCAGATGGTATCTCGTATCCTTACGACGAAGTGACGGGTTCCGCGATCGAGTTTATGGCCGAGGGCGGCGACGAGCCGTTCTTCCTCAATCTCTGTCACTGGATGGTTCACTGGCCGATGCTGACACGCAATGGTGAATTGCTAGAGTATTACTGCGATAAATTTGGCCAACCTTTCCCGCCTAAAAAAGGTGACATGACCTTACCCGGTCAGCAGAATCCTTACTTCGCATCCATGGTGACCAGTGTGGACTGGAGCCTTGGACGGATCATGGATTTCCTCGAGACGACCGACGACCCGCGCAGCCCCGGTAAAAAGCTGATCGAGACGACGTATATTTTCTTTAGCTCAGACAATGGGGGAGCCGAGCAGCGCGGGACGGAAGTACTTTCGGATAATGCGCCACTGAAATATGGTAAAGGTCACACAGAAGGCGGCGGCGTTCGCGTGCCTCTCGTAATTTCTGGCCCAGGCATTGCTGCTGGCAGCGAGTTTGACGGAATGGTCAATCAACTCGATTTCTTCCCTACGTTCTTGTCATTGACTGATTCCAAGATCGCCCCGAGCGATTTTGCAGAACTCAGTGGTTTGGACATCTCTTCAGTATTGCATGGCAAAGCCTCAAAGGTGCTGGATGCAAATGGTATCGAGCGTGAGTTTCTCTTCTGGCATTTTCCGCATGGTTCAGGCTGGAAGTCAGCGATTCGCAGCGGCGATTATAAGCTCCACAAACGCTACGAAACGAATGATTACGAATTGTATCGGCTCTATCAGGACGGCCAGCGCAACGACTTCGAAGAAGCAAATGACTTAGCCAAGAATCCTGAATATGCCTCTGTGGTTCAGCGACTGAGCGGATTGCTGGAGGACGCACTCGTCTCCTCGAATGCAGAACTGCCTTACCTGAACCCAAACTACGCCGAGAACACGGCAGCAGTCGCCAGTCTAGGAAAGAGTTCGTTCAAGGAATCAACGCGTAACGCACGGCTCACAGTCAAACCGAGTGGCCCGATGGTGAAGGAAGCATCTGTGATTTATTGTGAAGCGCCAGTGGCTGACAAAAAGAAAAAGAGACGCGGTAGTAGAAGTGCGGTTACAGCGGAGTTTATCCCAGGAATGCGTTTGCCGGCTACGATTAGCGCAGATGGTTCAAGTGTGAGCGCGGTGATCCCGTCAAGTATCGATGGCTACTGTTTCATGCTGATCGATGAGAATGGGTTCATGCAATTCAGCGACGTTTCAACAGCGAAATAGTTGCGAATAGACCGTTCAACATATGAAAAATCGAAATCTCGTATCGCATTTTAAAATCGGTGCACTGGCTGCGTTGCTGCCCTTGTCATTGTTTGCGGACGCTCAGCCAGCTGTGGTGAGCTTGTCGAATACGCCTGCCCCGAGCCAGGCCGAAGGGTCGAAACCAAACATTGTGTTCTTGATGACCGATGACCAGCGCTGGGACACGTTTGGTTGCTACGGTCGCCCTGAGTTTAAGACGGTAACGATTGATCGCTTGGCGTCAGAGGGGGTCATTTTTGATAAGGCTTATCATGCGGTAGCGATCTGTATGCCGAGTCGGGTGAGCATCATGACGGGTCGATACTTCGCGAGCCATAACAGTGGCTTTACCTACCCGCATGACACGCCGGTTTCTAGCGAAGACTTGGCTGATACTTATCATGCTCGACTGAAGGTATCGGGGTATCGCAGTGGTTTTATCGGTAAGTTCGGCTTTTACATAGAGGGTGGAGACAAGCTCGCTATAGCGGACTTAAAAAAGCACTTTGACTACTTTGATGCAAATAGAGGACATACGAACTTTGGTGGTGGTCGCTGGGCCGAGACTCCTGAGACCTTTGACAATTTATCAAAAGGCCGAGCGCGCACGGAGCGCACCCTTAAAAAAGGGGACTCCATGATCCGCTTCCTCGAAACGCAGCCAGCAGATCAGCCGTTTATTCTCTCGATCAGCTTTGATGCGGTCAAGAATGACAGAGATCAAGACATGCACGTTCCAGATAAGGCGCTCTTCGAGAAGACGGAAATGACCGTCCCTGCTAACTGGGTCGAAGGAGCTAACAAAAAGCTGCCCGAGGTCGTCCAGAAAAATGCGAGGGGCTATAAACTCCACCTCCAGAGAACGAGCACCCCGGAACTCTACCAGACCCTCGCAAGACGCTTCGCGGCGCAAGGTGTGACCGTCGATACCCAAGTGGCCAGATTGATTGAGAAGCTCAAAGAGATGAAGGTGCTCGATAATACGGTCATTATTTACACCAGTGATAATGGTCGGCAGCATGGTTCCCAAGGGATCTATGATAAGTGTTTGCTCTTCGAAGAGTCGATTAAAGCGCCCTTAATAATCTGGGATGGACGTGTGGCAGGTGAAGGAAAAGGGAAGCGTGTAGATCCTCTCGTTTCCTCTACCGATTATGCGCCAACCATCCTGACCCTAGCAGGAGTGGAAGTGCCCGCCAAGATGCAGGGGAAAAGCTTAACGGGGATTCTTGATGGGACACAAGACCTGAGCCAATGGCGTGACGCGAACTTTATCGAGAACCTGTTCATTCAAGAGGTTCATTCGGCTGGAGTCGTGGCTAAGAGGGCTGGAAAAACAGCTGATTTTGAAGCGATCAATAAGGATATTATAGCGAATAACCGTTCTTACCGGAGTCGTGGGGTAGTCACCAAGCGTTTCAAATACTTTAGCTACTACGAACACAATCCTCAAGTAGAGGAGCTCTATGATTTGGAGGCGGATCCTCACGAACAGAACAACCTCATTTCCAATCCCGAATATGCGACTATTCTATCTAATCTGCGCGAGCAGACTGAGACGCTCCATACTCAAGCCACAGCAAAACCTTAAGTGCCAGTGTTACTATGAAAATGAAAATATTTAGAATGCTTCCCTTCTTCCTGCTTGCTGCTGCGATCAGTTGTGAGGGCCAAGAAAAGCAAACCAATCAGACCTGGACGATTGATACGCAAGCAGACTGGAACGAAAGCCTCGTGGAGAAGAATGGGGTGGAAATTTCCGATGGATTGGCCAGCCCGACAGGGAAGAGCGCGGTGCTGTCGAGTGTGATCAAGCAGTTCGAGGGAAAACGCTCTGCTCAGTCGATCACCCTCAAACAGTCCACCGCCTGGCTCAATTGGAATCCTATTGGACAGATCGAACCGAAAAGTCTGTCGAATGCACCTGTGTTTTTACGTATGGGTGAAGATGATTACTGGTTGTTTGGGGGTTATAGAAAGAGCAAAGATGAAGCGCCTGTCGCATCAGCGACTTTAGAGGGTTTTGATGTGCCGCTCATGAGCACAAAGAACCCGCACCTGTTTATCGCTCCAGGGGGCGTGAAACCGAAGCGGGGAGGCTACTATGGTTGGCAAAGTCGTGACATGGTGAACTGGGTATTCCATGGCCCGATGTCACCTCCGCAGGCGGGAAATGCGACAACTGCTGAACGCGTGGATGGTCAGGTGTATCTTTACTATGATTATCCCAATGACCAAGACCCGCATTTAGCAATTGATGCTGACTTAACGGATGGCGAGCCCGGCGAAGATATGGGAATGGCTTTTCTTGATCCTTCACATGGGTCTGATTGCGCGATCATTCGCGACTTAGATGGCAACTTTCATTTGATTCTGGAGGACTGGAGCCCGATCGATGCGTCCACTCACGCGTGGGATTCGCCGCTCGCGATGCATGCGGTGAGCAAGGATGGCAAAGGGGATTTCAAAATATTGCCTCCAGCGGTCGATGAACGCACGAATCCGACTGGAAAAATGGGCGAGTATTTCCATCCGCACTGGCATCGAGGCGCGCGTAAGGACGAATTTCCCACGAAGATAGTGCCGGAGGATATTCCGAGACAAAGAATTAAAAAGGGCGATATTCGTGCGTTTGGAGAATACGAAATTCATGAGCCAGCACAGAACGCTTTTGGTGACTGGGCGGCCATTTCTATCGGTGGTCAGTATTATCTCTTCGGTGATTTTGACCCCGCTACTGCACATGGCGATAGGAATGCCATGAGTGTTGCTTGGTTTACCGCTTCCGATATCAATGAGCAATTCACCTTCTGTGGTAATATCGGGAAAGGCCACCCAGATCCGGACATCATGTTCGCGGAGGGGCAATTCTATCTAGTGACTCAGACGAAGCAGGATTTCGTAAGCCCTGGCCCATGGGTGAAAGGCGTGACTGTCCGTGTTGGTGTGGACACCAATAAAGACGGCTCCGTCAATGAATGGACCGACTGGCAGGAAGTGAATGAAACGTATGCTGGCATTCCTGGTTTTGCGAAACAGGTGGCTAAGACTCCGGCAAAGTTAGATCTCTCCAGTCTACCTGAGGGCTATGGCTTCCAATTTGAAGTGAAGCTCAGTGATACCACCACCAACGATTCCAAACCCCAACTCAATGAAGTTACGCTAACTTTTTCTAAATAAAAGATTATGAATAGAACGTTTTTTACTATAGCCGGCCTGTTGGCGGCTTCGTGCACCGTCCATGCATTGGATATTTATGTCAGTCCGGTCGGGAATGATAGTCAGACAGGCACAAAGACACAGCCGGTGGCCAGCATCACGGCTGCGCGTGATTTGCTGCGTGACAGTGGCAAGCTGGGGACAGAGCCTTGCGAAGTAATTTTGGGAGCGGGGGTCTATCGCTTAAGCGAACCTGTCACCTTCACGCCTGCAGATAGTGGCAGTGAGGCATATCCTGTGACCTACCGTGCGGTCGACGGAGCGGACGTCGTTTTTACGGGCGCGCAAACGATTACCAGCGAGTGGGATCTCTGGCAGGATGGCATCTATCGCACGCAGGTCGGCGAGATGGATGCGATTGATCAACTGATTGTAAATGGTAGCCGTCAAATCTTGGCGCGTTATCCAGACTTAGGGGCAGGCTATGTATTGAAGCCGAATCAAAAACACGTAGGTGGTAAAGCGGGTAACGCTCCCTATGATGGTTGCACACCCGATGCGTGGGATGCCAGCAAAGCTAAAGAGTGGGGCGACCCCACTGGAGCCTTTATGCATGGCATGCACGGAGGACTTTGGGGCAGTCAGCATTACCGCGTTTTGGGCAAGGATGCTAAGGGAAAGCTGCTATTCGAGGGCGGCTGGCAGAATAACCGTCATCGATCTGCGCATCGTTCTTATCGTATGATCGAGAATATTTTCGAAGAACTCGATGCACCGGGTGAGTGGTATCACGATGCCAAAGGTGGCTGGCTGTATTATCAACCAGCTAAGGGTGTCGATATGGCATCGGCAGAGTTTGAAGCGGTTTTGCAGCTCAAGCATCTGATCGAGTTCTACGGAGCGCATAAAGAACCCGTTGCGACGATGGATATTACTGGCGGCGGGAATGGCTTGAAGGTGACGCGCGTGAAGAATTATGAGACCACAGAGGCGGTGAAACATATCCGCCTGCAAGGGATCAGCTTTAGAGGCACCGCTCGGACCTTTATGGATACCATCGAACCATTGCTACGCAGCGATTGGTCAATCTACCGAGGAGCCGCAGTTCACCTGCGTGGCACTGAAGCGATTGCGATCGAGGGCTGCGATTTCGAAGAACTCGGCGGCAATGCAGTCTTAGTCGATAGCTACAATCGCGGCACCGTCGTTCGTGGAAACCTGTTTCGTGAAAATGGTGCTTCGGATGTGGTCTTTGTCGGCTCATTTGCAGCCGTGCGTGATCCTGCCTTTAGTTTTGGTGCAGTGGCTCGACCACTTGATGAGATTGATACGGAGGTGGGTCCGAAGTCCGAGGACTATCCCGCGGATAGTTTGGTAGAGGATAATTTAATGATGCTTTGTGGCCGATTTGAAAAGCAGGCCACTGGGGTGAATCTATCGATGGCCTCTAGAATTACCGTGCGCCATAATACGATTAGCCATACACCACGAGCGGCGATTAATGTCTGCGACGGAACATGGGGTGGTCATGTGATCGAATGGAATGATTGCTTCGAGACGGTTTTGGAGACGCATGATCACGGTGCCTTTAATAGCTGGGGGCGTGATCGGATTTGGCATAGTGCCATGCCGGCAGGGCCCAACGAGTTGAACGAGAATGGTAAGTCACTCATAAGCTTCTACGTCGATAAATATCCAGAGTCACCTTTCTGGGATGCGTATCAAACCACGATCATGCGTCATAATCGGATGCACTGTGACCACGGCTGGGATATTGATCTCGACGACGGTTCCTCGAATTATGAGATCTACAGCAACCTCTGCTTAGGGGGTGGCCTCAAGACACGAGAAGGTTACAAGCGCATTGTGACCAACAATGTAGTGATGGGTGGATACACCTGTAATGTGCCTTACCCGAAACCTACGGCTGATGTGTTTGAGCGGAACGTGGTGGCGGGCAAGACCATCTATTCAGCTTCAAATCCAACGCTTTGGGGAGGCGTGCGTGATTATACCTTCGCGCATAATCCAGCGGCAAAGAAAACAGAGCCTGCCGTCGCTCTACAGAAACAGACTTTAGACGATGCTCATAGTTTATATGGCAATGCACGCTTCGTGGCACCAGGGGTAGGGGACTTCACGGTCAAGGCTGACTCACCCGCACTAAAAGTGGGTTTTAAGAATTTTCCGATGACTGGCTTTGGAGTGACTTCGCAACATTTGAAAGCACAGGCAGAAACACCTCCATTTCGCATGCCCGAACGGTTTGCCACTAACGTCTATGCTGCACCCCGAGATGCGAAGGTGCTCGGATCGACGATTCGTTCGCTGAGTAGCTTAGCGGATGTCAGTGCAACCGGTATGCAGGAAACGATTGGCACCTATCTCGTCGATGTGCCCACTGGCAGCCAATTATCAGAGTACGGTTTCAAGAGTGGGGACGTCGTGCTTTTGCTTGATCGAACATCGACTGCTGGCGCCCGTGATTTTTCGCGAAACATAGGGAAACTTCGTCCCGGAAAGCATACGGTCAAAGTTTGGCGCGGACAGGAAGCTGTGACGTTCGAATTTGATAAGTAATCTGAAAATACAAAATTCCCCCTTAAGCCCCATCCCGACAAATATATTAATGATTCAATGAAAAATAGAAATCTAATCTCTAGTTTAAAAGCCGGCGTATTTGCTGCGTTACTGCCACTCTCATTACTTGCGGATTCGAAACCCAACATCGTCTATATTTTAGCGGATGATATGGGCTACGGCGATGTGCAGTGCCTGAATCCAGAGCGTGGTAAAATTAAGACGCCACATATGGATCAGCTGGCTGCGGAAGGCATGATCTTTACCGATGCACACACGACCTCATCGGTCTGCACACCGACTCGCTACGGCATTATCACCGGTCGCTATAATTGGCGCACAAAGTTGCAAAAGGGTGTGCTCAATGGCTACGGCTTGCCGCTCATTCCAACGACTCGCATGACCGTTCCGAGCTTCCTCAGTGACAATGGTTATACCACTGCCATGATTGGTAAGTGGCACTTGGGTCTGGAGATCGCGACGGTCGACGGCAAGCCAGCGCGAGCTGCGGGCGGAATCAGAGAGAAGCTGAATACGGGCGTATTTCCTACGGAGCAACTCTCCAATATCGATTGGCAGGGCACCATTCAAGGTGGCCCAGTTGATCTCGGGTTTGATTCCTGGTTTGGTATTACCGCGTCGCTGGATTTTCCTCCTTATGTTTGGATCCGTGATCGTAATTGGGGCGGCGAAGGCACACATGTCAAAGCGTTCAAACGCCCTGGGCCAGCGACCGAGGACTTTGAAGCAATTGATGTTCTGGACAAACTTGCGGCGGAAACAGTCCAATACATTTCCGAGTATCAGAGCGACAAGCCTTTCTTCATCTACATGCCATTGCCATCGCCACATACACCGATTGTTCCTTCTAATAAGTGGCAGGGGAAGAGTGGTATCGGCTCCTATGGCGACTTCATGATGCAGACCGACGACATCGTCGGACAAGTCGTTCAGGCGCTCGATTCTAAGGGCATTTCAGAAAATACCATCCTCATCGTGACCAGTGATAATGGTTGCTCGAAAGCCGCCAACTTTAAGAACCTGGAAGGCCATGGCCACTTCGCCAGTGCGCAATACCGTGGCTCCAAGGCAGACTTGTGGGAAGGTGGACACCGCGTGCCATTTCTAGTGAAATGGCCGAAAGTGATCAAGCCAGGCAGTGTCTCTGACGAGCTGACTTGTCAGACCGATTTACTCGCGACTTGTGCCGAGTTGGTAGGCAAGGAACTAACTGTAACTGCCGGCGAAGACAGTGAAAGTATTTTGCCGATCTTCAAAGGAGAGACAGTTGAATTCTCTCGCAAAGGAATTGTAAACCACAGCGTGAGTGGGCACTTCGCTTACCGTCAGGGCAAGTGGAAGCTCCTCTTGGCAAAAGGCTCTGGTGGCTGGACCCTGCCGAGTGAGAAAACCATGTCTAAAGTAGCTGACGCACCCAAAGGCCAGCTCTATGATTTGGAGGCCGATCCCAGCGAACAGAATAATCTCTACCTAAAGAACCCTGAGGTCGTTGAAACACTCATGGCGCAGCTCGAGGCAGACGTCGCCAATGGTCGCAGCACGGCAGGTCCTCAGCAGGCGAACGATATTTCTGTCGATCAGATCAAACTCTGGAAAAGCGGTCAGTAACTACATCCTTAGAATTAACGAACAAACCCATAATATGATTAAGAAGACCTCTCTTCCGTTACTCGGGCATATCGTTCGAGTCGGTCACTCTGTTGTCGCTGTTGCAGCTATGTTTTCGGGGATTGCCTCGGCGGACGATAGTCGTCCAGCGAGATCAAATGTATTGTTGGTGCTCGCCGATGATCTCGGCTGGCAGGATGTGAAGTGCTATGACATCGACGAACCGTCGCCATTTGAAACACCGAACATCGACGCGTTGGCGCAGAAGGGCGTTATGTTTTGGCATTTCCCCAATAGCTTGGCTCTGGAGAGCACGATTCGAATTGGCGACTATAAGCTGGTGCGTAACTACAACCACTTGAATCCCCACAATGCTGAGTTAGAGCTGTATCAGCTTTATAAGACAGAGGACGGAATGCAGACTCGGGTGGACATCGAGGAATCCAATAATCTAGCTCAAAAGATGCCGGAGAAGGCAGAGGCAATGAATGTGAAGCTGACCGAGCAGTTGGAAGCGATGGACGCGAGCTATCCTTACTACAACCCATATTTTAGTGATGCACTTCCGAATAAAGAAACAGTTCCATCGATTCAGTCTTTTGCGAAAAACGGCGATGTTGTTGAATTTTTCTATCAAGAAAATGGAGCGAAGGTTGTCCGTGCTCAGTTGATCTATACATTGAACGGTGGAGAAAAAGTCTTCGATGAGGAGTGGTTTCGTAAGCCGGCAAGTCTGATGCCTAGTAGCAAGATTTCGGCCACGTTGCCAAAAGGAACCACCCATTATGTGATCAACCTAATCGACGAGAACAACTTCCTCGTTAGTTATCCCGATGTGGACAAAGCGACTCGCAACAAGAATGCTTCGCCTACGGCGTTGTCTGTCAAGTAATAGATGGAATGTCTGAATGCGGGATCAATCATTACGCATTAAAATGAGCCTCTAGAGCTTCTTTAATAGTATGAAAATTAAGGGATGCCTGTCAGTTTTTTTTTCATGGCAACTGTCGCGATGGCTTTTTTTCGGACCTGCGTTAATCTGCGATTAGATTTTTGCCACATAAAGTCAGCTATTACCATTCGAGCAGCCCAGTGTCTTGGCCGCTCGCAAGAAACGCCTGAAAAACTGCGCTCTATCCCTTAAATGCGGGATATACGTGGACGCGATCAATTGATACTATTTAGTATAACTGGGAATCTCACTCCTTCTGACTTTTAGAAACTAAATATGATGAAATCGAAATACGTATTAGCTGCCGTGCTGGCTGTGGGACTCTTGTCTCAAGCGGCAGGGGCTGTTCAAGAATCCAACTTTGTGAAATCGCTGGTTCCAGGGCCTTTCATTCTACCTTCCGAGCCAGGCACATGGACCTGGGGGATGGCGCCGATCTATGACGAAGCGGGGCAGGTGCACATCTTTAATTCCATCATCGATAAGAAGGGGAGTTGGACGACACACAGTAAGATTGCGCATTGGGTCGCTAATCAGCCAGAGGGGCCTTACACGCTTCTAGGCGATGTGTTCGTGAGTGACGAAGCCAGCTATCATAACCCACAAATTTCTAAAGTAGGGGATACCTACGTATTAGTATTTCTGCTGAATCGTCATCAAGACGTAAATGGCTCGAAGCAAGAGGTGGGAATCGCCACCGCGAAGTCGTTAATGGGGCCGTGGACTGAGAGTCCACACAATCCGATTCTGAAAGCGACGGATCAGAATGGAGAGCATGCCTCGAACCCAACTTTCGTTGTTGCTCCGGATGGGCAATGCCGAATCTATTTCAAGACTATGACGCAGCAGAATGGTGAGATCTATCGTGAGATTTCATTGGCGACTAGCGACAACATCGAAGGCCCGTATGAGGTCTATGCAGACAATCCGCTCATTTCGTATGCGGAGCAGCAGATCGACATCGAAGATCCCTATGCATTTTACTACAGCGGTATGTATTACATGATCCTTGAGGATCGGATGAATGTTAAAGGCATGTTGGAAGGCACCCATACTGGCAAGCCACGGCATGGCGGCATGCGCCCCGGCTTGATCTATCAATCGAAGGACGGCATCGATTGGGGCATCCCGAAAGTCGGCTATCTGACCAATAAGATTTACTTCGGCCACGAACTGGCGCGCAGTGAGCGCCCCAGTATTCTGTGGAAAGACGGCAAGCCCGATTACCTCTACCTCGCGTGTCATGATGAGGATTCAACCGCTGGCTACATCCTCAAGATTGATGGATGGGAAGGCGAGTGATACTAAAATATTTAAATACTATGATTAAAAAAATAATTAAACTCGGCAGTATTCTGTTTGCTGCATCTCTGGCACAGGTGGTGCATGCTGAACCTGAACGTCCAAATATTGTCGTCTTTTTGGCGGATGATATGGGATGGGGGGATGCCAGTTGCTACGGAAGTGACAAAATAGTTAGTCCGAACATCGACATGCTGGCATCACAAGGCGTGCGCTTCACACAAGCCTATGCGGCCTGTGGCGTTTGCTCTCCATCGCGCTCAGCAATTCTCACGGGACGCACACCGTATCGGAATGGAGTGTGGGAGCACTTGTCTGGTAAAGGCCCTGCTCATTTACGAGCCTCTGAGATTACCTATCCAAAGCTACTTCAGCAGGCGGGTTATACGACCTGCCATGTCGGCAAGTGGCATCTCAACTCCAAGCAGCAATTCAACAACCCAGACTATCCTCAGCCGAGCGATCATGGTTATGACTATTGGATGAGCACGCATAATAATGCCAGCCCGAGCCACAAGAATCCTGATAACTTCATCCGCAACGGTGAGCCAGTTGGCCCCGTGAATGCCTATTCAGCACCATTCGTTGCCGAAGAGGCGATTCATTGGCTGAAGGATATTCGTGATCCCGCGAAGCCATTCGTGCTCTCCATTTGGGTGCATGAGCCGCATCTGCCAATTGCGACGGATGAGCCATTCTTAGCGCATTACGGTAAAGATCCTAAGGCGAAGTATTACGGAAATATCACTCAATTAGACTTTGCGCTTGGGCAAGTCATGGATGAGTTGGAGGAGCAGGGGCTCGCAGATAATACACTCTTCATCTTTACTTCAGACAATGGCCCTGAAGGGAGGAATGATTCTCGCGGAGGTTCGACTGGCGGCCTGAGTGGTCGCAAGCGCGATGACCTTGAAGGCGGTATCCGTGTCCCAGGTATTGTGCGTTGGCCAGGGCATATCGAGCCTGGAACAGTCAGTTCGATTCCAGTGATCGGTTCAGATGTTTTCACGACGGTGTTGGAGGCGGCGGGCGTGCCGATCCCCACAGACCGCACGATTGATGGTGCGAGTATGATGCCTGCGTTTTCTGGTCAGCCAGTGATACGCACAGTGCCGCTATTTTGGCGGACGCATGTTTCTGATCCAGCTTGCCGAGTCGCGGTGCGCGTGGGAGATTGGAAGTTAGTTGCCAACGATGCGATGGATCAATTTCAACTTTTTAATATCGAGCAAGACCCAACGGAGGCCAGCAACTTGGCTGGAACGATGCCAGAGAAGCTTGACGAATTAAAGAAGACCATGTTCGAAGTTTGGGAAGATGTGCAATCTGAAGGCCCGAGCGAGTGGTGGCTTGAGGTTAAAAGAAAGCCCAAAGGGCCGAACGGCACCTTACCTTACTAAAGGTATTCGAATACTATGATTAAGCATCTAATTAAACTTGGCAGTATCTTGACTGCTGCATCTCTGGCACTGGGTGGTGCATGCTGAACTAATATAGTCGTTATGCTCGCCGACTACATGAGCTCGAGGCGACTCCGCTACCTTTGGGTATACCGAGCATCCAGTCGCCAAACCTCGGCAAGCTTAAGAGATACTCGGCGCCACTGGTTGCCGATCAGGCAATGCAGTGCTAGAAAGACTTGCGTGACCCTAAGTAGCCCTTTGTGTTTCCGTTTGGTTTAACAAACCGCACAAACCGATTGCCACCGACAATAAGTTTTCCTTACTCTATCCAAATGAAAATGAGAGAGATGCAACTTACTTTGGTAATATCAGTCAGCTCGATTTCGCCTTGGACAAAAGACAAACCCCTCGACCTCAAAGTCAGGAGGAGGGGCTTGTAGCACTACTGATACTGGGTTGTGCCAGTAGGTAATTGGGTTAACCTTTCAGGCTAATGAATGGGGACTTGCGGATGATGCGACTTATTCAGCAGTTTTGATGCTGATGATCTTTTGATCTTCGACTGGTTTGTCGCCAGCGCCTTTTTTCACGCCTTCGAGCGCATCAACGACATCCATGCCGTTGACGACTTCACCAAAAATAGTGTGGCGCATGTTGAGCCAAGGAGTTGCGACGGTAGTAATGAAGAACTGGCTGCCGTTGGTGCCTGGACCTGCATTTGCCATTGCCAATAGACCCGGGCGGTCAAAGGAGTGTGAGCTGACACACTCGTCTTCAAAGTTTTTGCCCCAGATCGACTCGCCACCCCGGCCAGTGCCAGTTGGGTCGCCACCTTGAATCATGAACTCCTCGATAATACGGTGAAAAATGATGCCGTTGTAGTAGCCGTTTTTGGCGTGAGTACGGAAGTTTTCGCAAGTTTTAGGTGCGATATCGTCGAACAGCTTGAATTCGATACTGCCCTGTGTGGTTTCGATAATGAGATTTTCTGACATAATTATTTGATGTTTACGTGTTTTGATAAAACTTTGGCTAGTAGGTTGGCTTCCGCGCTCAGGCGCAACCGAATTTTCTGTCCGATTCGACTTAGATGAATCTACCAGCGCCTTCGGGGAAGTAGGCAGCGTCGCCTTCGAGTCCGAGTGTGAGAGTGATATTGAGGAAGGTGAGTTCGCCCATCGAATGACAGAGCATAAAGCGATGGTCGTTGTGCATTTGCGCCAGTTCTTTGCGTAACTGGTAAGTCTTTTCAGTACTGGAAATTTGGTCGGCGCACATGCAGTTACGCAAGTGCTGCATACGGTGCAGTGCAAATTTCATGCGTCGTCGTATTAAAGAGCGCTCTTCGCGTTGATATTGTTGACTCGTCTCTAGATTGATCAGGTCGGTGCAGAGCTTGACCACCGGCAGGTTGTTTTTGAAAAACTGCGGTAAGTAGAGGCTGCGGCGGCCCTCGTAGCTTTGTTGGTCGAAGTCGATCGCGCGCACACGGTATTGGTTTTGCTCAAAGTCAGGAGTCACTTCCACCACATAGTTATAGGCGCGCATGTCGCCGAGCAGGCGCACGAAGCAGCGCTCGTTAAATTTAATGAACTCCTTGGCAAGGCGGACTTCGTGCAAGTCGGAACGCGGCAGGTAGTCGCGAATGAAGTCGTCGCCGGGCACGCCGATAATGTGCTCCTCGATCAAGGTGTCGCCATGGACCAGAAAGTTGATATGATTCGGAGAGAGTAGCTCTTCGAGTTCAAGCCCGTAGACACGCGACGCATCGGCTTTTTTGACGTAGAAATAGTCGTGGTTATCGTTGTATTGATTCACAATGCGTACGCGCATTGGTTTGGTATTACCGAAGGTACAAAAATCGACGCGATCAATGTAGAGATTGCCTAGGATCGATTCGTCGCCACCCGAGCGGAGCTGGACGTAGATGCGTTTCAGGCCTTCATAGACATCACGGCCGAATTGTTGCTCATAGATCAAAGTCTGCCATAGCGTGTCGTTGCCCTCCTTGTTGATCAGCGGAAAGGAGTCGTCGTATTTGAGTAAATCTTCGTAGCTAACGGGTAGCTCTAGGCTGCGGTGGAAGATGCTGAGGTATTCTCGGAAGAGGTTGTTAATTGGGAAGAATTGCTTTCGCTGTTGGGTGACGGCTGGCTGCATGTGTCAGAAGATCGAAGATTCAGCCGCGAAGGTCGAACCTGAAAGGAGTCGGGGCGTGATTTTCCCTTAATTGGCTGAAAAATAGTTCATTTTAGTGTTGATCGAAGGGGGAGAGTGGATGTCTTCTGTCGGTGGCCGGGTCCTATGCAATGTTGGACAGGTTGACCTCGTCAGATCCGGAAGGAAGCAGCGAACACCTAATCCTCATGTGCCGTAGGGTGCCTGGCCACTTTTGTGTCTGCAGATATGAATTGGCTCGAATCCGGAGCTATCTTCAGTCTCACTTTACTGGATTTTCGAAAAGAGCAAAGTTCTTGAAAAAGCCCCTTGCAACTTCCCTCAAATCAGAGCTTTTTTTAAAGCCTCGATGGAAAAAGGTTATCAAGTAATCGCACGCCGCTGGCGCCCTAAACAGTTTGATGAACTGGTGGGGCAGGATCATATCGTGCGCACCCTACGCAATGCGATTGATACTAAGCGTATTGCACATGCCTATTTGTTTGTCGGGCCACGCGGCACGGGTAAAACCAGCACCGCGCGCTTGTTTGCTAAAGCGCTCAACGCTGAAGGCGGACCGAGTGCTACCCCTGACAACGAATCCGAGATCAGCCAAGCCATCATGGGTGGTTCCTGCATGGATGTGATCGAGATCGATGGTGCTTCGAACAACAGCGTCGATCAAGTACGTGAACTGCGCGACGACTGTCAATACGCGCCAACGCAGTGCACCTACAAAATCTACATCATTGATGAAGTACACATGCTCTCGACTGCTGCGTTTAATGCGCTGCTGAAGACACTCGAAGAACCTCCTGGGCACGTTAAATTTTTCTTCGCGACGACCGAAGCGCATAAAGTGTTGCCGACCATCGTCTCGCGTTGCCAGCGTTTTGAATTTCGGCCCATTTCGGACAACGTCATTGCTGATAAGCTAACCGAGATTTCAAAGGCTGAAGGTATCGAAGTCGAAGCTGAGGCCATTGCATCGATTGCCCGTCTCGCCAATGGCGGCATGCGTGATGCGCAGTCGATTCTCGATCAAATGATTTCATTCTGCGGCAGTAAAATCGCCGATAGCGACGTGCTCGATGTGTATGGCTTGGTTTCAGGCGAGCGTATTGCCGAACTCGCTAAAGCGCTCGGTTCACTTGATTATCCAGCGATCATTGCCGCGGTCGATCTCTATGCTGAAGAAGGGCGCGATTTATTCCGCATTTTGCAGGATCTCGAAGTGTATGTTCGTGAAGCACTTCTAGACGCGATTCAGAAGGGTGGTTCCAGCGATCAACTCGGCGTCGCACTGACAACCGAGTCGATTATGCGTATGCTCGATGCCTTGAATCGTGGTGAAGCATCGGTGCAACGCGGACTGTCAGAAAAAGTAAATTTTGAGGTGGTGCTATTGAAAGCAGCCGAAGAGTCCCGCTCGCGTGCGATCGACAGCTTGATCAAGCAATTGGCAGGCGCAGGGGCGACGCTACCCGAAAAAAAAAAGCCCTAGTCCCGTCAACGCCTGAGGCGATCGAGGTCGAAGCGACACTGGTTGTTGATACACCAGTAAAAGTCGCACTGGATGCGCCGGATAGTGTGGTCGATGCATTGCTCGATGTGGAGCTGCCAGACGTGGATCCAGAGCACGCAGCAATAGATGCTGCCGCAGATCTACAGGCGCAAGAGTCGGCTGGGAGTTTTTCTACAGTAAAGGCAGCACCAGCAGTTGTACACTCTGGTGAGTCACTCATAACCGAAGAGGTCGCGGCATCGCGCATCGGTGCTGAAATTATGGCAGCCTTGGCAGCTAAATTCAACGGCAGTCTCACAGAGATTCGCTATCCGGATGAGGACGATATGCTGTTTTAGCAGAGCTACTTGCACTTCACGGGAATAAATGCAGCATGAATGTTATCTTATCTTTTAAATGAACCACTTATCCCGCACCACTATCTCCATTACTGCCCTGCTTAGTTTGATTGTGGGGGGCTTTTTAATTCAATTCAGCATGGCCGACGAACCAAATACTCTTCCCGAATCAATTGATGAAACTGTGAGCGAATGTGCGAGCGCCTGTGGGCTGCCTTCGCATGTGGATCTAGGCGGTGATCGCTTTCCGGTCTTACGCAGCGATGCCGAGTGGCAGGAGCGCCTGACAGACATTCAGTATGAGGTCGCCCGTAAACAAGGCACCGAGCGGCCCTTTGCCAATCCATACAACGACAATAAGGAGACTGGATTGTATCGCTGTGTCGGCTGTGATACGCCGCTTTTCAGTAGCACCACAAAGTTTGATTCTGGCACTGGTTGGCCGAGCTTCTTTACGCCAATTGATAAACGCACAATAGGTGAAACGCGTGACGTGAGCTATGGCATGACCCGCGTCGAAGTGCATTGCGCGGTCTGCGGTTCGCATCAAGGCCACGTCTTCTCTGATGGTCCAGAGCCTACGGGACTTCGTTACTGCATCAATTCCGCATCATTAAATTTCGAAGCCGCTGAGTCTGCCGATGCGATCAAAAAGTTGGTTGAGGTATGGTATAGCGAAGCGAAATAGTAGCTCATATTTCGAGCTCTCGGCATTGTTCACTTTTTAGTTATGGATGGGATGCCGACCGGTACCTATGGCTTCGTCATTTTCAACGGACAGTCGAGAGGCAGGAGGACGTACCAACGGTCTTATTCACTTCGCAAAGACTGCGCCGCTGAGTGCGGGGAGTCGTGTGCTTGATGCGCGACCATCGGTGGCGTAGACGAGGCTCAGTCCATCGAGATAATCATTGCCGAGCGTCGCGTCGCCGTTACCTCGGTTGAGAATGATCACGAGGCGCTCGTCGCCCAGGCTACGTTCGAAGGTGAAGACCTGTGAGCCATCGCGGGTGTCGAGGACTTTGAAATCGCCGCGGCGTAGGGCGGCGTATTTGTGGCGCAAGGCAAGGGCGCTTTGGTAGCTATCGCGTATCTCAGAATCAATTCGGTTCCATGCCGTGGGCATGCGGTCTTCGGGATCGTCCGCGCCCCACATGCCGATTTCAGTACCATAGTAAATCATCGGTGCGCCGACATAGGTGGCTTGAAACAGGGCGAGCATTTTCCAGATGCGGCGTCCGTCGGCGTCGGGAGCTTTGTTATTGTAGCCATGCGTGCGGGCGTTGACACGTTCGCCGTCGTCGTAGTCGAACCAGTCGTCGTTCTTGTATGCTGCAAAACTATGGCGATTCGCAATGGCAGAGGCCACGCGCTGCGTGTCGTGTGAATCGATCAGATTTTGCAAGATGTGTTGCGTGTCGGCTGAATGCGTTTGGCGCTCTGCTTCGAGGCGCTGTGCAAATGCACTGGCATTGATTTTACCATCGATCAACCAGCCTTTGACGGGGATGGCAAAGCCGCGGTAGTTCATCGCAGAGCCGAAATGTGTGTCTCTAAGGAAGTCGGCGGAACTGCCCCAGATCTCAGCGGAGGTGAATGCCTCCGGTTTCAGCTGGCGTATGAAGGCGTGCCACTCTTGCCAGAACCCGTGCGGCACTTCTTCGGCTACGTCGAGGCGCCAGCCGTCGATGCCGTCGGAGGGATTGCCATCGTCGTTCGGGTCCATCCAACGCTTGCTGGCATTGAAGATATAGCGCTTCGGGCCAGGCGCTAAGTTCTGGCCGGATGGGTCGTTGGCGAATTCCGGTAGGCTCATGAATCCAGACCACCCATTGTAATCGAATTCATTGCGCGCCGTGCGGGGATCATCGAAGGTGGTGATGTCATACCAACGTGCGTAGCGGGACTTTTGAAATTTGGTGCGGATGTCGGCAAAGGCAAAGAAGTCGCGCCCGGTATGATTCCATACACCATCAATGATCACGCGAATATCACGGGCTTTGGTTTCTTGCAGAAGTTTGAGAAACAGCTTATCGGCAGCTGTCCATTGCCAAGAGCGGGGACTGCTGGTCTCTGATGCGATGAGTGCCAGATCACCCTGTGGATCGGGACCAAAGTACGGGTCGATATGGTGAAAGCTGTTGCCGTCGTATTTATGCAGGGAGTCGGCGTAGAAGATCGGGTTGAAGTAAATCCCGTTGATGCCGAGCTCTTGGAGTGTGTCGAGTTTGTCGATCACGCCTTGAAGGTCGCCGCCGTAGCGTCGATCGAGCAGCGTGTCTTGAAAGTGTGGGCTGACTGCCTGCTCCCACGGGGCGCGTTGATTCCAATCAGCATCCCAATCCATGACCTGCCAGGAGTGAGGGACTTTTTGCGTCTCACTCAGTGAGGCACGGGTGGGGTCGTTACTCGAATCACCATTTGCAAAACGCTCGGGGAAGATTTGATACCAGACGATGTCCTTCGCCCAATCGGGAGTGAAGGAGGCACCGTGGAGGCTGATACTTAAAAAGAATAGCGTGAGTGTTGTGAGAGTTTTTTTAAGCACACGAAGCGCGGGCAGCACGGAGATGGCGTAGCCCATTTAGGGGTGAATGAGATAGGTGCCCATGAGGGCAATCGAATGAGCAAAATGAAATGGGGGAGACTGTCGTGGATTCAGGCAAAATAATGGCGGACATTTGGATTGCCCGCCTAGCATCTAATTGAGCGATTAGCATGCTCATGTTTGTTTTTATTACTCAACAATAACTCGATAGAATTTTTTCGATATGCTCTCGGGGTCGAGCGTTTCGGTGTCGATCCAGTTGATGACTGCGTTGGTTCCAGGGATTCCTGTGTCTTCATTATCCCAGCTAATGGCAGTCAGGTCTTCTTTGGATTCGACGCCGTAAGAAATGCTGCTGACGCCATACCATGATAGGGTGAATTTGTTGCTGAGATTAATTGAGTTTTCGATGACCTCGAGTTTAGAGCTGTTGTCGTTGAAGTCGGTGCCAGCGGTTGCTTCGTCGGCGTTATTCATGCCGTCGCCGTCGAGGTCGCCGGCGGGGTCGATCAGTTCGACGGATGGGCTCGAGTTGCTAGCTACACCTTCGATACTAGCGACGCTGATCGGTATCACAAAGGCGTAGAGGTTGTCGCCATACGCACCAGTATAAGTATAACTGGTAACGTTGCCGACGTTTTGGTTGAACTGAGTCTCGTCGGTGCCATTACGTTTGATCACCAGTTTGTAGGAAATGATGTTATCGTCTAGGGTATTGGCAGGGGAGGCTGCCCAAGTGAAGGTTACTGCATTGCCCATTACGTAGCTCTTGCCTGTGCTATTGGTTGGCTGTGTTGGAGCAGGTGGTGGGGTGACGTCGTAGACTTTGAGGTATTGAGCTTCGTAGGGTGCACTTGCCCATGCGTCTAGCGCCTCATTGAAACTCGGAGTCCCGAGATCGTCAGCTACAGATGGTACCTTTTTGAGTCCAACAAAGAAACCGTTCGATTCAATCTGCGTTTTTGTGTAGTTGCTCGGCCATAGCCAGACGTCGCGGCGGCTTGAGTCCTGGGTATTGTAGGCTGCGATATTTTTGACGTTATAGCTGCGTCCGTCTTCGAGACCTAAAAGTGGAGTGAGGCCTGTGGGCAACTTAAAGTTGTCACTTTGATCGTTATTACGATCTAGATTTGAAAATGCTAAGACGACGTCTGAAGTTGCAGGGGAGTTATTTGCTGTTTCGTATTTGGCTGCGGCAAAGATTTGATTGTTAAATCCATCGCCGTCAAGGAACCAGCGATTCGAACTGCGTAGAGCTGGACTGTTACGGCGCGCGGTTTGGATGCCGGAATAGACTGGGTAGAGCTGATCGTTGCCTACGTCGGAGTCATTCCAAATCGGCATCATTGAATTCCATCGTTTAAAGTGAGGAATAGTTTTTCCAAAGTTAGTTTCATAATGCTCATAGCCATAGTTAAAATTGTCGTTGGCGTCATCATTGCCTTTATTATCGGTCACAATACCTAGCTCTTGACCGGGAAAGATGAGTGACGCTGAGCCCATCATTCCGACTGCAGCATTTCGCACGAGTGCTTGCCAAGGGTCGGCGTAGTTTTCTTCATCATGTGAGGTTGTGTTGGCGAGAACGAGTGCTTGTCCGTAGGAGTTGCGGCGGTCTTCGAAAATATTTTTGTAGTCCTGCGCATTGCCTGCCGATTTTAAGGGAAAGACGATGTTCTCATTGAGAATTTCAAAGTGACGACTAGAGCGATAGGTCACTTCTCCGCCATCGAGTGATTCACTCATCATTACGAAGTTCCACTTGTGGCTGCGAGCTACGTTGATGATATATTCCCATGCTTGCGGTGGTAGGCCTTGTCCGAAGTCGCAGCGTAGGCCATCGATGCCTTTCGCATCCCATGCGTAGCGAGTCGCGTCGTCGCCATCCGAGGAGATGGAATTGCGATTCTGTCCAGTTGGACGGGTTTCATTGAGCCAATGCACTGCGTATTCGGCAAAGTAGTCCCAGACGCGGCGTGTCGTGTTCACGGATGCGCCGTTTTGAGTGAAGTCACTGACAATCCATTCGGCATCTGTGAAATCGAACCAATCACCCTCGCTTTTGTGACTACTTCCTTCAGTTCCATTATCGTCATTGTATTCGACGAGGGCGTCGTAACGGCCGAAGTAAACATCTTTTACATCGTTCCACTTGCCAAAGTCGAAACGGTCAGGGCCAGGTGCAATATCAGAGGCGCTGGTGGCACGATCACCATAGTTTTCACCTCCATCTACGAATGGGTTGATTCCGCCAACAACAGATGGATTGTAATCTCTTGAGAAGAAGCGTGCGTCTCGATTACGGATTTCATCAAAAGTCGACCATGCGGCTTCGCCATCGCGTTGGAATAGATCGACTCCGATTTGAGCGAGTTCGATATCGAAAGCGGTATGATTAAACGGAGCGTCGAGCATGATGCCTACGCCTTTACTATCGGCTGCTGCAGCAAAGTCTTGAAAGGCAACCATTGCAGCTGCGCGATTTGCCTCGAGAGTTACATTGCTGTCGTAGTTGGCACTCATCAGTTCATTGACTGCGAAGAAATTCTTCACGGCGTAGGGGCTGCCTGGCTCGTAAAGTGCACTGCCACTACCATAGCCATCGACTGGTTCGCGTCCATCAATGCCATTCGGATGGATCGGTTGGAACCAAAGCCAGTTCATTCCGAGGTCTTTCAAGTAGTCTAGGTTCCATCGGCTGCCAGTGTAGTTGCCGCCACCGTCGGTGAAATTGTGTGGTGCGTTCGTGTCGTCGTGCAGATCTTCCAGTGTGGAACGTGTTGCAAACGTGTCACCATCAGCTTCGACATTGAACACGTTCATTACGTAGAGCTGCACGTTGCGTGAATCGACTGGAGCGACGACGACGGCGTGGTCGCGTAGGCCATACCAGATCCAATTGTTTGGATCGTTGCTGTTTTCTGCAATTGAATCCGATGTTTTGAAGCGTGCTGTTAGACGATAAGCTCCTGTCTTGGACGCTGGAATCGTGAGTTCCCAGATACTGTTGGCATCCATATCGGTCATATTGATCGGTGCGTAGTAATGTCCAGTCGTAGTATTAGTATCAGCGGCAGAATCGCTGATGCTATTACCATCAACGGGATGAATGCCGTCTGCATAGCCATCAGTGTTTTTATCAATGCGGGCTAGGTCTCGACGATTGATATTGGTGAACACTTCAACGTCCGTGATGTTGCTGTAGCTTGAAAGATCCCAAAGCACTTCGATGTCGGCAGTGGTGCTGGCAATTTCATCAATGAAGACATGCGAGGTCGAATACTCGGCATTTCGGAAGTTGTAGTTAGGCGCACGCACTTCTAAATAACCAACTGCGTGGGCTAGGCTGGCTGTCGCGAGCAGGAGTGCGGGGATGTTGAGTGTGGCTTTCATTGGATGCAACTAAGGTCGTGTGATTTCGATCTTGAAGAAACGATGGTCAACAAAGTCGGGGTGTGGTGAAGTGGCTGTACCGTCGTCGGTGAAGACGTGGGCTGGATCGTCCTCGGTGATGCTGAAGCTGCTGCCTGCGGTTTGCCAAGTCTGTGTAAGATCATCGACATACCAGACGCGGTAGCTGCGGCCTGCGAGGACGGGGAAGGTCAGAGTGAAGTCGCCGTCGCCGTCGCTTTCAATGAGCCCCTGAGGTAGACGGTTGAATTCTGCTACTCCGAGGTCGAGCCCAAGCACGTATTCTTCGAGGTTGCTGTAGGCATCGCCGTCATCATTGCCAGTCGTGCCGTTAGAGCCGACATCGCTCTCGGGGTCGAGGCCGTTGTCTAACTCCCACCAGTTGGGCAGGTCGTCGCTGTCGTTATCGGTGGTGCCGCTTTCGAGGCTTAAGGTGATCGAGAAGTTGTTTTGCCCGTCTATATTGGTGAGCTCGACTTGTTGAGTGAGGGCTTGATTACGCATGTTGAGTGCGTCCCATTCGGTGACGCCTGCCACATCGTCGACGGCGCCGCCGCTGAATTCTGTATTTGAGTCGTAGGTGATTTGTGCCACGACGGGTTCGCTGCCGCCACGATTGGCAAGGCGTATCCGACCGTCGGATAGACTGAGTGGGTCGAGGTCGTATTGGCCGCGGCTGATCAAATTCCAGAGGTTGGGAGAGAGGCCATTGCGGATGTAGAGCTTGTTGACGTTGGTGCCGTCGAGTGTGTAGGCGGCTTCTAGCTCTGGTAGGGTGTCGTCGAGTGTGATGGTTTTTACGATATTGTTGTCCGCCGAAGTAAACGTCCATCCGTCGCTGCCGCTGGCCGTGACGACGTAGAGTTCATTGACATATTGGGAGGTAGTTCCGCCGGAACCATTGGCAAACCAATCTTTAAAGGCGGAGGTGCGACGTGCGCCGATCTCGCTGCCGTCAACGTTGGCGGTGCCTTCGTCTTCGGTTTCGCCGCCTGCATAGGTGGGCTGGGTGCCGATGATTTGGTAGACTGCACCTGTTGACGTGTTGCGCGCAAAGGCAGCGACACAGCGACCACCGATGGCTTCGAACACGGCGAAGGAGCTAGCGTTGTAGAGCAGGTATTCGACTTCGCCGTCGAGGTCGATGTCTTCCGAGCTGGCGGTGGCAGTGGGGGGAGCAGTTGCTGCCCAGGTATCGACGCGTTTATAGAGTGCGGCAAATCGCATTTGCGATTGAGCGCGCTTGGAGAGGTCGGCGAGATTGTTAAAATCGGTGTCGGGATAAATATAGGCCCCGGTACTGAATTTGCTCAGGTCGTTGTTTTGCTGATCGTGGAAGGCGGTGACAAACATGGCGGCGTGTGCGGCTGTGCGCCCGAGTTGTCCAGTGCTATTGTTGCTGATGGCATTAACGTTCGCCCATGTGTCATCTGCGATGCCGCTCACACCGACTTCGCCAAAAGCGGCGGTGAGTGGGCCGCCAGAGCGCACAATGAATTCCTTACCCGCTAGGCCTTCCTCGCGGCCGCTTTGACCATCATACCAGTTTGCGTAGTCTTCTTGAGTTGCATGATCGATAAAGTTCTTCGCAGTGGGTGCTAAACTCAGGCCTGTACCGCGATCTACTTTGCTCCAGTTGTCACCTGCGCCGTCGGCAGGCTCTGAGAGGTCGACTTGACCAGTGACGATGTCTTCGAGTGTGACGAGCTCGATCCACGGACGGTTGGCAAGCCAGCGCAGATTGAGGTCGTAGCCATCGGCGTTGGTGCCAGTGCGGAAATCTTCCCAGTCGTTGAGTAGGCAGAGCACTTGGTCGGTCGTGCCGCTGCGTGCGCGGCGGCTGAGCAGTTCACGCAGGGAGAGGTTGAGCCCGTTGTCTTCGTTGAGGAAGCGGAAGGTACTGGCAAAGTCGTGAATGGGTAAGAGCTCGATACCATTGACCTCGTTGATGCGGTAGCCTGCTTCGCCGAGTGCATTGGTGCGGCCGAACCATTTAAAATAGTGGCGCATTTGATCGACCACTGTATGGCTAAATCCCATCGAACCGATCGTGCCGAGCACGCCGCCGTCGACGACACGTTCGGCTGGCCAGAAGATGTTGGAGGATGGTGCGGCACTATAGATTTCGGTGAGCACGGTATTCGCCAGGTCGACGCTGTCTTGTGTGAATGCTGTCGTGGCAAAGGGGACGGCTTGGTCGGCAAAGGTAGTGCCGAAGAGCATGGCATCGCCCGAGACGAGAAGGCTGCTGATGCGGGAGTTGAGGGTCGGACCATCGCGGTAGGCTTTGCCTAAGGATGGATCGACGGCTGCCCATTGCAGTGCAGAGGCGAGGGTCGGTGTAATGTGCAGATTAACTGCTACATCGAAGGCATCGTGCGCTTCGATTAGGCGGAAGTAGCCAGCGCCAGCATCGTCGTTGATGCGATCGTGCATTTCGTTGGCCGAGCGGATGGGCTGGTTCCCGTGAGTGATGAGTGCGACCTTTGCGCGTTTGCCGCGATCATTGTCGCCAGTGCGGCTGAACCAGCTGTAGAGGATGCTCTTGTCGCCGCCGAGACTGCTTTGATCTTTGTAATAAGAGGAGGCGATGAAGTCGTTACGAATGGAATCGCGCACGTCACTGCGCCCGCCGATATCGCCCGCACCTGGGCCGGAGTTGTCGATGCCATCGCGTGTCGTGTAGACTTGGAAGTTGAGGTTGTCGGCGTTGCCGTTCCAGCCCGCGTCGAGCAATGCTTGGCGGCTGATCGATGCTTCCAGTGCATCGAGTTCTGAATTGAAGTAGGCTTGGCCGAAACCGTTTTCGCTGGTCTGCGTACGACGTACGACGCCTTTGGCAAAGAGATCTTCACCGATGGCGGTGGTGTTATCGCCGGAGTCGGTGTCGATATAAACGGCGCCGTTGTCTGCTTGATAAATCGCGACGACTGCCTCCCAAAGCATGTTGGTGCGTGTGTCGACGTCTTCGGGTAGGGCTGACTCGCCGACTGCGGTATTGCCCGTATCGATGACGATATAGGCGTCGAGATTGCCTTCCTCGGCAAATGCTTGGAGGTCTTGGAAGTCGAAACGGAAGTAGAGCTTCCCATCGCCGCCGCCGTCGCGGAAGTAGAAGGCTACGATATCGCGCGAGCTATCGAATCCATCGTAGGCTTTGTAAATGTCAGTGCCTTGGTTATTGGTGCCATTGCCATCGTATTCGTCGAGGGCGAGAAGATCGTCGATCGTCCAATCGGTAAATTCGTTGAGATTTGCAACGTCGCCGACTGAGTCGTCGTCACCGGGGCCGATGATGATCGAGTTCGCTGGCGGTGGCGGCACGTTGTCGTCTTCGAGTGGCCGGGTGCCGTTGGCGAGTTCGGTGGCATTGTCAAAGCCGTCGCCGTCGGGATCACCGCTGCCGCCTTGATTAATGTCGCCATCTGCGGCGGTTACGGTGCGTAGGCTATCAACGCCGTCGTCGAGTGGGTCGAGGCCATTGTTTTTTTCCCAGCCGTCGGGCAGGCCGTCGCCGTCGGTATCGCGATTAAGCGGGTCGGTTTCGGACCATGCTTCAGTGGCGTCGTAGCTCCGGTCGTCATTGCTATCACCTTCGATCATGCCGTCGAAATTGGTATCTTCGCCATAACCATCACTGGCAGCATCGCTGTCTGTATCGGGATTATTTGGATCGGTTTCGAGCCATGTATCTGCCGAGTCTAAGATGCCGTCTGGCCAACTGCGCGCGAGCCAAGGATCAAAGGTCGGGTCAATGGTGGCACCGTCGCCGTCGATCCAACCATTGCGATTAGCGTCTTCAATGCCGTCCAATATGCCGTCGTTATCGCTATCCGGATTGCTGGGGTCGGTGACTGTGCCGCCGACTTGCTTGGCGCGGTCGCCGCCGAGGCTCTGACTATCAACGTCCGGGACTTTGCCATAATTATCGAGCGTGTTGTAAAAGGGTGGATCTAGGTCACCGATGAAATTCGGATAAGCATCACCATCTGTGTTAGTGGTAATATCTGTCGGCGGGTCGCCAGAGATGGTGCGCCAGCCGACTTCGAGCCCATCGGGCAGACCGTCGCCATCGCTGTCCGGAGAGAACGGGCTGGATTTGCCGTAAGCGAAGTAAGCATGCACCTCGCCGTTGGTCCATTGCTCGGGGTTCGGCTTAGGAGCCGGGGTGATGCCGCCGTCTGGGCTTTGGTTGGGCAAAAATTGAGCGGTGTTTTCGTCGTTGTCGAGGAGGCCGTCGTCATCGTCGTCAGTATCTGTGTCGTCTTCGTCGACGAGCTCTCGGAATAGGACAGTGGTGTTGCGGTCAGCGGTGGCACTGCCTCCTGGAGCAGTCACAGTGGCGGTGAAGCGATACGTACCTTGGTCGATGTCAGACCAAAGGAAATCCCAAAACTGACTGTTACCTTCTTCGCTCGCAGTGGGCGTGCCAACGCTGGATCCTTTGAGATCAATAAAGTTAAGGGAGACATTGGTCGCATCGAGATTGGTGGCGACTTGGATGGTGAACTGACGGTCTTCTGGAGCAGGAGTCGGAATGTCGGGTAAGACGATTTCAAAAGTGCGTCCATCGGAATCGAGTTCTGGTGGATTGACGATTAGCACACGTGGTGTCGTGACTGGGAGGGCGCGTACGATTCGAGTGGACTCGAAGTCCGTGGCTGGAGAGGGACGATCGTGCGTGACGGTGATCTTGTGGTCGTAGCTCGGTAAATCGTTGTAGAGGTTCGGCAGCGTGAAGGCTAGCGCGTGATACTCGGGGGTTTCATTGTAAACGATGGAGTAATTTTCGCGGCTTTGTGGTTCGCCAGCGTTGCCTTCTTGAGTCGAGCCAATGCTGATGAGAAAACGATCGATGAGCTGTTGCTCTGAGAGTCCATCTGCGAGCAATTTACTGAAGTAGACTTTCATCACGTAAGTCTGATCGACGATCTGCCCATCTTGTGATGGGAACGCAATAAATATGCGCTCGTTTGGTCCTGCAGTGTTTACGGTGCGTGTTAGAGTGGTGTAGTGCCCCGTCGTGTCATTTAGATTGAAATCTTCAAACCCCGCAGATGATACCTCACGCAAGCGCACCTTTATGTCGGCTGTTCCAGAGGCTGGGACATTGATATAATCGAAGCGCCACTCTTTGGCGTAGGAAGGATCGCTGGGAGTGATGTTGAGGCTCGGGGTGAGCTCAGATGCGCGTACCCACATATTGCTATCATTGGTATCCCATGCTTCATTACCGTTGAGGTCTTCGAAGGTTTCGCCAATGTCGCGAGTGCCATTTTGATTCGTGTCGGTGAAGGGTTCGAAGCCGAAGCCGTTGCCATAACTGCCGCCAGTATTAATATCGTCATTGCTCGTATCCGAATCTTCGATACGATACCATACTTCCTTGACGGTGTTGTCGGTGCGCACGACCACGCCGTAGTTGGAGCCGCCGATGGTATCACCATTGTTTTCGGGATAGCGGATTTCACCCTGAGCGCGTTCAGTATCGTAGTAGAAGGTTTGTATGAAAGTGTTGTAGATAGACGCTTGGCCCGAGCGATTCAGGAAAGCACGAGCGCGAAGCACGTGCATGCCTTCTTCGAGGCCTGTAGCCGTGAGCGCAGTGCCTTGTGGGTCTTTGGCATAGTCGAAGTGTGGGTAAAAAGTGGCGGTGGTCGCATCAAAGTTGTTGATTGCGTGTTGGGTCAGCATCTTGGTTTTACGATCAACTGAGGCGGCGTTGCCGGGGAACCAGCTGAAGGCAAGTTCTTTAAATATGGATATTTTATAGCGTAGTGTGGTGCTGCTGGGTGGAGTTGGTATCGTGGCCGACATCCACCAATCAGTGGTGTCAGCGTCGTTGCTGTGCTGATAGCTTAGCTCGACGGCCTGAGTCGTGCCGTTTCCACTGCCAGCCGCGCCTTCGGGGAAGCTTCCGTCGCTGGTGTAGTAGACGTACATCTTATAGCCTGCACCGACGGAGTTGGTTTTCGCCCAAAGCGTGATTGCGCTACCATCGTCATCAAACATGTTGCTGGAAACTCCTGCATCGTCAGCGACGGCACCTACAGGATCGTGATAAAGAAAGTCGGCCGTGTCGCCGTCAGTGAAGCGAGAGCCACTTCCTTCGATGATGGTGAATCCGGCTTGGCCAATTGTTGTGGAAAAGGTCTCTGCGCCGGCGGAACCGGTGATGTCGCGGGATCCGGTGACTTGTGCCGCAAACAGTTCCGGGTGGATACGATTGATGAAAGTCGGCTGCTCGAAACCAAGGAACATATCCCAAGAAAGTGCTGGTGGATGATCGCGGTTGACGGGGTCGTTATTGGCGACCCCCACATTGGTCGATGCCGGTCGTGTGCCATTGAGGTCAATGCCGCCATCGAGTTTGAACAGTACATTCTCTGCTGAGCCATCGACGCGGGCAATGATGTCGAGGTCGCTGCCATCGGTGATGCGTGGAATGGTAGCGGTATAAGTGTAGTCACCGCTGTCAGGATTGCTAATGATTGGCTGGCTTTCGGGGGGGAGTGTGTCGCCGTGGAAGTCAGCATCACCGTTAGGGCCATCGCGACGGAGGATATCGACCGTGCCGACTTCGACGCCGCTTTGGTAAAAGGTGATGGGGCGTCCACCGGAAGCGGACCAGAGGGTGGAAGGATCGGGGTTTTTCCAGCCGAATACAAAGTAGCCGCCAGCAGGGATGGCGGTGGTGCCGTTGGTGAGATCGGAAGCGTATTTGTAAAACCCCCCGCCATAGTCGGAATAGTTATATAAGTAGGCATCACTGCCGCCAGCAGTTGCTGGATAGCTGGTGTCGAAGCTGCGTCCGTGCCCTGTCGAGTAATCGTCATTGAGCATGAACAGCATGGTGACGCCGTCGCTATCAGGCATGCCGCCGTTTTCGCGTTTATCCATACGCTCATAGATAATGACATCGCCGTCGGCGTATTTGCCGACTTGGTAACCGCGAGCGAATTGTTCGTGGATGTAAAGGATGTTGGGGACGCGGCGGTCATCCCATTGGCCGAGGAAGGAGGTGTTGGCGTGCCGTGGAAAAGCGCCGCCGGATTCGCCGAGCGTTTCGGCTTGGTAGTTGCCGTCGGTGTAAAGCAGCCCGAGACCTGCTCGTGTGAAATACATGGCGTGCTGCAGTTCGCGGCGAGAGGCGTAGTCGTTGTCGTGGCTCTGCGCGTGCATCACTGTAAGCGAGGGGTCGAAGCCACCAGCTCCAGCACTATCAAAGCCACTGAGACCATTCCAAGGACTGCCGAGGCGATCGTTGAACTGTTGGCGTAGTGGGTTGTCCACCAAGCGCATGCCCGAATCGAAATAGGGGCCATAGCCAGGAGGCTCGCCGAGGTGTTCGCCGAAGAGCATCGCATCGTCGCGGGGTGCTTCGGTGTTAAATAGGGAGTCGCGGTGGTTGGCATCGCTGAAACCGCGTGTCAGGTTGAACTGCCGCTGCACTTGGCCAGAATATCCGTAATCGTCGAAGTCTTTGCCCTCGCCAAAAGTGGCACCGAAAAAATCGGCGCGGATGTGTTTGACTGCATCGAGGCGTAGGCCATCGGCCTTGGTGCGATCCATCAACCAGCGCGCGGCGCGATTGAGGTAGGCTTCGACATACTCTTCGTACACACCAGAGTTGTCGGTGAGGTATAGCTGCGCACGAGCTTTGATTTGTGCATCTTCCGGTGTCGGATTACCTTCGGAAATGAGGAGTGCTTCAGCAAGAGGCAGTAGGCCGCCGAAACCGATGTAGCTGCCGTCTTTGTCGTACGCGTATTGCTCAGGACGTTCGAGGTCGCGGATTAACTTGATCTTAGGGAAGGTATCACCTTCGTTTGGGCCAAAGTTGTAGTTAGTGGTGCCGGGCTCCTGTGCGATATCGATCAGGTCGGCGAGACCGAGGTGTTGCACCTGCCAAGCGCTGTTCCAGTCGCGGGTGTTATCCCACTTGCGGTAAAAGCCTTCTTGCGTGGTTTGCAGGTGGAAGTCCTCCGGCACGAGACCTGGGTAAACATCGATCGGAGTGTCTTCATTGAACCCCGGGATATCAAAGGCACGGTGGTTCATGATATTGTCAAAATAGATACGGATGCCAAAGCGGTGAGCCACTCGAACGAGCTCGAGCAGTTCGGCTTCGGTGCCGTAGCGAGTGCGGACCGTGTTGCGCTGGTCTTTGCCGCCTAGATCAAACGGGTCCCACAGGTCGTAGCCGACCGAGAGGCCGCCGCTGCCCTTGGTTGGGGGAGGGAGCCAGAGGGACGAATAACCCGCCTCAGCGAGCTCCGGCATCTTACGGGTGATCTCAGCCCAATCCGTATTGAAATACTGCAGCATCGCTTCGCCATGACTGATTCGGCCAATTAAGCAAAGTAGCCCGAAAAGGACCACTTTGGCGTAGCAGGTGTGTCTATGATTAAAGAGAGGCATCAGAATAAGTGACCTAATTTAAATATTGGCCGAATATGGATTTTCTAAACCAGACTAGCTATGTTTCGCTGCGAGGGTAATAGGTTCCATAGTTCAACAGTTTAACCGCGCGGAGGGCTGACTGTCGAGTGAGTCCGTGCATTGGAGCGATCATATCTGTCAATTGGAGTGATTAGAGCATAAAATAGTCCCATTTATGTCCTTTATACGGACATTCAACTGTCGACTAGTCTGAGTCGTTACACTTTTCTAAAAGTCGGTTCAACTGTCCAATTATGCCTAAGTCCCCTGAACGACGCCCCAATATGCAACAGATCGCGGATGCTGCGGGTGTGAGTAAATCGGCTGTTTCCTTAGCTCTGCGCAACGATCCACGGATTCCGGAGGCAACCCGTGTGCGGATTCAACGGTTCGCCGATGAGATGGGCTACCGGCGCAATCCGGTGGTGGATTCGCTAATGACGCAATTGCGCGCCGGACGCCAACCGACTTTTCAGGCCAACCTTGCGTTGATCAATTGTTCGCCGCTCAAGGATCTCAGCCAGAACCACACGTTTAAACGCCTTCGTGAGGGCATCCTGCAGCGTGGTGAACAACTCGGCTATGGCATCGAGGAGTTTTGGTTACAGCAACCAAACATGCGGCCAGAGCGGTTAAAACAGATCGTCGAAACGCGCGGCATTCGTGGGCTCATTTTAATTGCAGCGCTAGATTTGGATGCGATCCATGGCAGCTATTCTAAGTTTTGGTATGACTTTGCCTGTTCGGTCATCGGCGTGACGCATTTAAATAACCAATTGAATTGTTCGTCGAATGACCAATATTTGACCGCTCGCCAAGCGACTCAGAAAGTGCTGGAGATGGGCTATAAACGTCCACTGTTGGTTTTGCCTGCAAAAGATGATGCGCTACTGGATGAAAAGTTCAGTGCTGGCTTTTTCAGTGTATCCCGGCATCTGCCACAGATGGACAAATTGGATATGCTCGCTTTGGACACTGAGGATATTGCTACGGCAGTGGCGGAAATTCGCAAGCAGCAGCCCGATGTGGTGCTGACTAACAAGCTGGAACTCTATGACGCGCTGGTCGAAGATGGTCTGAAGATCCCGAAAGAACTAGCACTGGTGCACTTAGATTGGCACGTCGGCATCCCGCACTTAGCCGGCATGCGTCAGAATAATCGTGAAGTCGGCAGCGCCGGCGTCGATTTGGTGGTCGGCCAATTGCAGAAGAATGAATTCGGCGCACAGGAGCATCCTAAGGTTGTGCAGATCGAAAGCATCTGGGTCGATGGGCCGAGTTTGAGGAGCTTTCCGGATTAAGGACGGCTGTCTTGTGCTTCTTGTATTTTAAACAAAAAATTTGGTATGCCGCTATTGTAGGTCACGGTGGTGACTCGAATGTGTGATATATCAGCAGTTTCCTCGTCGATAAATTGGAGTTCCTGTGGCGCTTCAATTTGATTCGAGAACTTGCTGAAGCTATTAATTTGAAAACTGCGTAAAAGCACTTCTTTTGTTTCTGTGTTAGCTAACCGATAGAGATTAGCACCAATGATGCGTCTTTTTCCTTGCACATCCGAGGTCACTTTCGATGTTTTATCGATTTCATAAGTGAATTCGATGCGGTAATCATTAAATATTTTATGCGATAATGGAAAGCCATCGACAGCTCTAAAGTGATACTCGGGGTTGAGCATGAGTAAGTCGAACAGTTGAGAGGCGGCTTCATCAGCTTGCTTTGTTTCAACCTTCAACTGCCCATCAGTATCCAAGATGCTCACGACTGAGCCTTGGTTGAATAACAACGTAAAGGTATTACGACCATTACTATTGTTTACACTGAATCGGATCATGGACTGCCCTTTTTTCACTATAAAAAGTTGCCGCTCACCTTCGTCGGTGATTAACAAGGCGTTTATCCGTATTGATTGCACGCCTGCGTGTGACTGTAAAATTTTCTCTCTAAGCCCTGCTTGAGCATAACCCTGTATGGGGAGGCTGACCTGTAGCCAAGCCATAGTTCCAACAAGTAAACTTAGTGAGAGATGCTTCATTTGGTAAATTTAATACTAGGCACAAAAAAACCGTTGATTCATGTATCAACGGTTTTGTGGTTTTGAAAATGTGTATTAACTGCGCCGGCGCACTGCGATGTAGCTAAGACTGAGTAGTCCTGCGATTAGAGCATAAGTGCCTGGTTCTGGGACGGGGGTGACAGAGAACGTTCCAGTGTAGTTGTTTCCGCCATCGTTGATGAAATGAGGGCCATCAGAATCTGTGGTAGCTGACCAATATACTTCGACGCTGTAGTCTCCAGCAATCAGTCCGTTAGCGATATTGATCACGCCATCAGTTAGGCCAGTCCAACGCTGATCGCCGCTGTTCGTGTATTCGAAACCTGCAAGGCTAGTGAATGTAGCATTGGCGCCAAAGTTGATTCCAGTAGTCGTGAAATCACTCGACGGGCCAGTGGTCGTCTCGTAGATGCGATAGTTGAGTTGGGCTCCGTTTACATTACTTCCTCCGTTCTTGAAGGTGAGAACTTCAGCGGTGCTGAAGCTTATATTGCCCCCAACGTTGACTGAGCCGAGAGCAGCGCCTTCAAAGTCGGTTAGATCGGTGCCTGCTTGAAAGGCCTCATAGATGGTCGCGGAGCCACCATCGACGGATACTCCGACGTATGCTCCAAACGCTCCGGATGCCGCGCTCAAGCTAGAAGCTGATGTTAGCAGTAATGCGGTTGAGATTAATAGTGCTATTTTTTTCATGAGTATATTTGTGTATGATTTGAGTGGGGTTTTAAATTGATAACTAAATATTCACAGATCCTTCATTTTTTTGAAAGCTTTTTGCATTCAACAGTTTAACGGCTTCAAGATGCCAGAAGTTCATCTATATAAAAAGCTCATGGTTTCGTGTCTATTTATTGTTTTTATGAGTGTTGATCGCAGTGCGGAGTGCCTTGTTTTCGGGGGCAAATATAAGATGCTATTTTTGTGGTTTTAAACCGTCGCTCTATTCAACAGTTTAGTTGCGAGGCGGTCGGAGCCTACAAAACGTAGTATCGCGATTGTTACAGCGGGTAGCGGCGTTCGTCCCGAACGCCGTGCGTAGGTTCGCCAGGGCGGCGGAAGTGTGCTGGTTAACCAAACGTAGAAGCGACACTTTTGTCGCTTGACGGTGCGTGAGCTTGTGGAAGCAAAGCGACAAAAGTGTCGCTTTCACGAAAGAACTCAATCTTGGTGAATTTTCCCGCGAATCAACTGTTGACTAGCCTTGCGATTTTCTCGGATTCGATTAAGGCTTTTATTTATCTGTAATCAATTGAACTCAATTCGACTCACTATGAAAAAAACACTTCTGATTGCCTCAATGTCCGTGCTGGTGAGCAGCGCGTTTGCTTTAACTGCTTTCGATGACGCGTCTGATGCTGCATACAGCGATGGCTGGACTGGAAATGGCACCGAAGGTTTTGATAATGGTGGAACAGGGTTTGCAGGATGGGGTTTCACTTCGACTGCGAACACTACATCTGAAATATCCAGTTCGACAGCTGTGGGTTCTCCGGGGGGAGACATTAACTCGTCCGGAACTGATGCTTTCCGTATCGCGGCAAATAATGGCGAATCATTTGATGTGTTTCGTACCTTTTCCTCTTCGTTGGGCGCAGGGGATGTGTTTACTTTCGACCTTGCAGCGAATTTTCGCAATGGTTCGAAAGGGGTCGATATCCGAAGCGATAATACTGCGGTTTTTAATTTTAGTATTGCGGATGATAGCTACTTTTTCGGACAGCCGGGCTCGGGTATTAATTTAGGTGATGGCGCAGGACAGGACTGGGGTTACGTGAGTGACGGTGTCTACAGTCTTGAGTTTGAGTTTGTAACGGAGACGTTCATGACTGCTAGAATTCAACGCACATCTTCTGCGACTCCATCTCAAAATCGTAGCTTTGAACTCGCAAACATCACATTGTCTGGAGCGGTTGATAACTTTAAGTTCTACGTTTCAGGTACTGAAAGCGATATTCCTGCGAATAGTTTATACGTGAACAATCTACAAGTCTCTGAAGTCCCCGAACCCGGCACTTATGCGTTGATCGCCGGCACCTTGGCTTTGCTTTGCGTGGCGATGCGTCGTCGGGGATAGTTCAGCACTTCGTTCTCGCGTATAAAAAAGACCACAGTTTCGGCTGTGGTCTTTTTTTGATTCGCGATGGGCCTGATCCCCCGAAGCTTGCTTCGGCTTTTTGTGGAGGGCAACGCTCCGTCGTTGCTAGTGCGTGGGACAGGAGTGTGGGCGACTCGCCCACGTCGAACCGATGTTGATGCAAACGAGGGCGAGTCGCCCTCGCTCCTGAAGACTGCCTTCCCGGAGGATGGACACTCCTGTCCATTTATTCTCTCGGTTGAGTTCGTGATGAGCGGGACAGGAGTGTCCCACCTCCTGGCGTTCGAACAGTCGCATGATTGGCTTGAATCAATTGACGGGTTTAGATGCCCCGTCGCAAATGTTGTCTGGGTTTTCGACTCCAAATGCAATGGCCGGTCACTTAAAGGAAGCCACCGACTTTAAATCCTCATCGCTCAATAAAACCCGAACACTGGGCCGTCCATGCGTTTTTCATAGCCATCTTGAGAGATCGTCTGGCGCTCGGATTGTGAGAAGTCTTTGAGCTTAAACACGGGCAGGATGGGGCGGCCGTCGCCGGCTTTATCGTAGCTCACGCCTTTCTCTTCGATGAATAGGTAGCAACCGAATTCGCCGCCGGGGATTTCGCCGATCACGACGCTCAGATCCGTGGCCTCGCCGGGAGTGAGTTTGAACCAATCGCCCGCGGTGAGCTTGGGTAAATACTCCGATACGGGCGGCGCATTGTGGGTCGGCTCATCGTCTGGTGTCCACTTGCCAGGATTCGATTCGGTGAAGCCAGCGGAGAGCACGGTGCGTCCTTTGACTCCGACGATCAAAATGTCGTCGGCCGTGCCTACAAATCGAAAGGTGCCGCCTTTGGTAGAGCGGAATTTCCCCTGATAGACGGCAATCCATTGACTCGGCTGCACCAGATTTTCGACGCCATAGGCGCGCGGCGCTTCGTCGGCACTCATCAGTGGTATATAGAAGTGTGTGGCGTAGAGCTTCTGCGGGGCGCTGAAGAATTTTCGAAATTCAGTGAGCCGATAGTTGCGCATGAAATCTTTACCCGCATCCATCCAGCCTTGTTTGGGTGGGTTTTCGCGGTAGCGGTCTTGTTTGAAGTCAATGAAGGTGCCTTCGAGTGCGCCGGCGAGTGGAGAGGTATTACCAAACAGTGTGGCGAAGCCAGATTCGCCGCCGCCGCCGCCCAGTCCGCCGCCGAGGTCGCCGGCACTGCCGCGTGCTTTGATCGCGCTCTTGTTGATGCTGGGCTTGGGCACGTCAACTTTAGGTAGGTTAATTTCGGAGGGGAGATCGACCGCGATTGGTATTTGAGTGGAGATTGCAGTGCTGCGCTGTGAGCGCATCGTCTTTAATTTATACTCACGCTGCTTGGGTTGGATTGCTTCTGGCGGAATTACGACTTCGATTTCTGCTTCGTCCTCTGTGAGGATAATAAACATTTTCCAGCTACCGATCCCCAAGCCCACCAGCAAGTGTAGTGCTAAGCTGGCAACTAGGATCAGTAATAGCGGGCGCTTGAGTAAGCGTTGTATGACGGTAGGTGAGGTTTGTGGGGATTCGATCATTCGGTATTTAAGCAAGCTAGTGCGTTGTGTCTTACGCGGGAACCATGAATTCGTTCAACTGTCAAATGGGGCGAGTTGTGCGCTTCGCTTCAGAATCGTTGTCTTGGAATTAACAAAGATAAGTGTTCATGTCTCCCCATACAATGTTACTCCGCCTTACTTCACTTTTTTGCGCTTGCTCAGTGGCAGGTTGTCTCGATGCCAGCGATCTTTCGCTCAAAATTCCCGTGCAGTCAGATATTGCGGAGTCGTCACTATGGGTGGCACTTGATGCAGGGCCAGGCTTCGGTTCGACCGTGGTAGAAGTTGCTGTCGAGCAGCGTGTATTTCTGGCATTTCAAGCCGATGTCATTCTAAAGATTGAAGGCAATGCGGTGCTCGAGGCGCGTCACTATCAAAACTATAAATGGCAAGCCGCTCCGGTCGATGCGTTCAAGGTGACGGCACTGGGCGATGCAATACAGCTGCAATTGAAAGCCCCGGGGCGCGAGTTTGACCGTGTGCGTGCGGTGCAGTGGTTTACGCTGAACGAGCATGTCATCGTTACTTCGGACCAGGCGCGGATTGCACGTTCGGCAGAGGATCTTTATTTGCCAGAATATTATTCGGTGAGTCCGGCAGGCGCGTTGGAATTGAAGGGGCGCTTTGGTGCCATCGATGCCAAACCACGAATCTACCAAATGCTGCCACGGTTGTTTGGTAATGCCAACGAGACGCGCCAGGTGAATGGCACTCTGGCTGAAAATGGTGCAGGCAAGTTCAGCGCGTTGAATGAGCGTGTGCTCGCGGGATTCCGTGTGGACGGCTTTACGCACATCTGGCTGACCGGCGTGTTGCAACAAGCGACGTCGACCGATTATAGTGCCGTCGGGCAAGCGCCAGACGATCCAGATTTATTAAAAGGCATCGCAGGTAGCCCTTATGCGATTCGAGACTATTTTGATGTATCGCCAGACTTTGCGGACGAACCGGCCAAGCGCCTTGAAGAGTTTCAAGCGCTGACTGAGCGCATGCAGGCTGCTGGCTTGTCGGTGGTGATCGACTTTGTGCCAAATCACGTAGCGCGCAGCTACGAGTCGGATATTCGCCCGGATCTGGTGTTTGGTAACAAGGATCGCACCGGATTATATTTTGATCCGGACAACAACTTTTTCTATCTCACGCCTGAAGTCGCCGAGGGCAGTGGGCCGTTGCGTTTACCGACGGTCGATCGGCACACTGGCAAGATTATCAATGAGACCGCGCGGTTGGTGGGCAATGCGGATGGCTATTTCGGCCCAGAGCGTGTGCATGGGCGCGTGACAGGCAATAACGTGGCGAGCTGGCGCCCGTCGAATGGTGACTGGTATGAAACCGTGAAATTAAATTACGGCTTCGATTTCTTGAATCGAGATCGTGCGCCGGATTATCCAAGTGCGATCAGCCCGCGTAAACGAGTGCCTGATACATGGCAGAAGATGGATGCGATTATCGCGTATTGGCAAGAGCTCGGCGTGGATGGCTTTCGCGTGGATATGGCGCATATGGTGCCACCTGAATTTTGGAAGTGGATGATCCATCGTGCGCAGACGCGTGCGCCTGACGTGTTCTTTTACGCAGAAGCATATAATGATGATCCGGCGAAAGTGCCGAGCCGAGATCCGGCGATCCGTGAGAACGATAGTGTGATGCTTACTTTGCTAGATGCCGGATTTCAAGCGGTGTATGATGATCCTGGATACGATACTTTGGAGCATTTGACTGCAGGTGAGCTCTGGGCGAATGATTTGGATGCGGTGGAGTCTGAGCTCGGCGGGTTCTTCTTCGACTGTGCGGTGCGCTATGCTGAGAACCATGACGAGATTCGTTTAGCGCATCCTGAAACATGGGGCGCGCAAGGCATGGAAGTTGGCCGTCCTGTATCGGCGACATTGTTTGGTCTCTCGCGTGGGCCTGTAATGGTCTATCATGGTCAGGAAGTCGGCGAACCAGGCCTGGGCCGCGAAGGCTTTGGTGGTGACGATCAACGCACGAGTATTTTCGATTACTGGTCGCTGCCTGAATTGAACAAATGGTGGAACGACGGCGCGGCAGACGGTGCGGGGCTTTCGGACGCTCAACGTGCGTTGCGCGCATGGTACGTGCGCTTGATGCATTTGCTCGGTGAACCTGCTTTTGCATCGGGTGTGTCGATTCCGCTCAATGCGGCAAATCAGGCGAATCCATATTTCGGCAAAGTGGCCGACGTGGGACCTTCAGGGCATTGGCTGCATGCCTATGTGCGCAGTGATCGACGCCAGGATTCGAGCTATTTGGTGACGAGTAACTTTCACCCCAGCGCAACGCTGCGGCATGTGCGTGTGCGGTTGCCAGAAGCGGCTGTTGCTGCGCTCGACCTAACTGAGACGACGGACGAGTGGTTGGTGTTGAAAGATCAACTGGCACTCGACGGTCAACCCGTACGAGCGATTCGGGTGTCAGAGGCGCTGCGCGAAGGGATTTATTTGGATCAACTCGCACCGCTTGCGTCCTATTACTGGGAGATTCAGACTGCAGATTCGCTGAGTGAGGGCATACAAGAGAGCCCCAGAGTGGATGCTGGGCAGGCATTTCTAGGTGCGCCGCCAGTCACTCGCCTGCGTGCGGGTGAGTCTGTATCGCTCGATCTGCGTCGTTTTGGAAATCCCGGTGCGACGCATCGCTTTGCGGCGACTGGCGGCGATGGAATCAGCGTGTCGATTGATCGACTTAATCATCGCTTGATTGTGTCGACAGATGTTGCCGCCTCGGGCTTGCATGCTGTGCGGCTGGGCCTAGAACCTTTGAGCGGTCAAGGCCGCACGCTCGAAAGCAGCCTGCCGCTGGTAATCGATTCAGTGCCGATGCATACGTTTCGTTTGCAAGGCTATGAAGATGCTGCGTCGGTCGCGATGGTCGGCGAGTTGAATCAATGGAATGCATCCGCTGATCCGCTGCAACGTATCGAGGGTGGCTGGGCGCGCTCGGGTGCGTATCCAGCAGGTCGTGTGTTGTATAAATATGTGATTGATGGCCGTTGGGAGACTGATCCTGCTAACTCTGATCGTGAAGCAGACGGTCATGGCGGTTTTAATAGTGTGGTGACGATCGGTGGCGGCTCGGCCACGTCCGCTGCGCCCACGCTGTTTGTCAGTTCGATCGATGCCGCGACGCTGACCTTACAGTCGGACAAAGCACTGCGCACGGTGATTGCCGAGGCACTACCGAAGTCCGGTGGAGTGGTGCGCCTGCCCGCGACAATCGACGGTGCGATGGTGCGCGTCCAGTTACCTGCGGCGATTTCAGGTGAGATGCTTCGAGTGTTGGTCGAGGATGTCGATGGCAAGGTCGGGTTGCCTGCGATCACCTATGCCGGTGAACCGAGTGAAGATATTTGGCAGGATGATATTATCTACTACGCATTTACAGATCGTTTTAATGATGGCAATCCAGTGAACAACCTGTCCGTCGATGACCCTAAAGTATTGCCAGCTGCGAACTACCACGGCGGCGACTTTGAGGGCATTACTCAAAAAATGGAATCGGGCTATTTTGAAGACCTCGGTGTAAATGTGATTTGGCTCGCGCCTTTGAATCAAAATCCCTCAGACGCGTGGGTTGAGTATCTGGAGCCGTTCCGCTCTTACACTGGCTATCACGGTTATTGGCCAATTGAGCGTTATGGCGTGGAGACACGTTTCGGTGGTGAATCTGCGCTTAAAGAACTCGTGAGTGAGGTGCATGGTCAAGACATGAAGGTGTTGGCTGATTTCGTGTTGAAGCATGTGCACCAAGACAGCGCGATCCGTGCCGAGCACCCAGAACTGTTTGGGCAATTAAAGTTAAGCGATGGTTCACGTAATTTACGCCGCTGGAATGATAACCCATACACTACATGGTTTGAGCCGTTTTTGCCTGCGTTCGATTTTCGAAATCCTGAGACGGTTGAGTTCCTGTTAGAAGATGCGGTGCATTGGATGGGGGCGTATAATTTGGATGGCTACCGTCTCGATGCGGTGAAACATATCCGACCTGATTTCTGGTGGCGCTTCCGCACACGCATGCGCGATCAATTTCCTGAGGCGAATCATTATTTCGTCGGTGAGACGTTTCAAAACCGTCATGTGATCTCTGATTTTGTTGGTGGTAATATGCTCGATGGTCAGTTCGACTTTCCGCTCTACGATGTGCTGGTGCCGTGCTTTGCACAGGGGCAGGGCGACTTTGTTCAACTCGAAGCGGCGCTGCGTCAGTCCGAGGAAGTGTATGGTCGCAGTGTCCGTATGTCGGCTCTGCTTGGTAATCATGATAAGCCGCGCTTCATGGCGTATGCCGATGGTGACTTGCCTGACCCGGACGAGGCTGATGAAGAAGAAGTCGGCTGGAGTCGCCAGTTAAAAGTCGATGATGTGGCGGCCTATGAGAAATTAAAGCAGGCGATGACGTTTTTGCTGACGATCGATGGTGTGCCGATGATTTATTATGGCGATGAAATAGGCATGACTGGAGCGGGTGATCCAGATAATCGGCGTATGATGCGTTTTGGTGATGATGTCTCGTCGGCCGAAGCAAAGGTGCGAGAGCATTTCTCAAAGTTGGCGCATGCGCGCCGCACGCATCCGTCGCTGTATCTGGGCAGTCGACGTGTTTTGGTCGCCGATGCGAATCGCTATGCGTATGTGCGAGCCTATGCAGATGATCGTGCCTTGGTGCTGTTTAACCGTTCGGACGAGTGGGTCACTTTTGAGCTCGAATTGAATCCAGAAATTACGAACGGCGAGTTGCTGGATGTGTTGAGTCACACTCGAATTTCCGTGCGTGATGGCAGCGCCACGGTGTCTGTGAGCCCGATGTCTTCTGCAGTTTATACGAATAGTCAGGAGTCGCATGCGAACTAGTGGTGCATCCATTAGCGATGAGGCTGATTCCCCGAAGCTTGCTTCACTTTTTGTGGAGGGCAACGCCCCGTCGTTGCCATTGTGCAGAACAGGCGTGTGGAAACGACAGAGCGTTGTTTTCTTGTGGTCATGTCGCCTGCGGCTCGGAACCCTCCAGGAATATGTCTCGGGGCTGGTCTCTCGGGGCATTGCTGGCTGTGTTGTTTGGCTGACGCTTTGTCTGGCCTGTTTGCCCACGTCAATGCTCCGCGCAGAGGCACAGGTGCAGGCGTTTCCGGATTTGGATTTGCCGACACTGGGGCAACGGGCGCAGGCAGCGTTGCAAGCACACCCAGATCAAGCGATTCCGTATATGATCGAGATTCGTGGGCGCCTGTCGGGCGCTGCGAGCGCTGAGTATTTAGCCATCTATCGTGAGAATATATTTATGTTGGGCCTCGCTCACATGAAGTGGTTTCAAGCGTCTGGAGATGCGGCGCATTTAAGCGAAGCGATCCCGTATTGGGATGAGTTTGTGAAAAACTTTTTGTCGGATGAGCGGCATCTGCTGGCGATGTTCAATTGGGCGGATTGCCTCTATGGTGTCGAGCAGTGGGACGGTGCGGTCAGTCGCTATCAGGATGTGTTTGGTATTTATAATCAGCAAATCGCTGCAGATGATTTACTTGGTTTGCTCAATCGCTTGGTCGTTGCCGCTGCGGCTGCCGAGCGTGATGCGGACATTCAAGCGATCTTGCGGCAGTGCCTTGAGCCGACGTATAGTTCGGAGATTCGATTGTTCTGTTTGAATGCATTGTTTGACCGTGCACTCGTGACCAGTGATTTGAATGATCTCATGGCGCTCGTGGCGGAGATCAACGCAGACCGCGGTTTTCGTTATGATCTTGGGATTAACCTCAGACTACTCAGTGTCGGCGATCGCTTTGAAGAGGAGGAGCAATATTTAGAGGCGGGGCTGTTATTCTCGATGGTGCTGCCAGTGGAGCAGTTGTTGTTCGTGGTCGAAGATCGATTAATTGAGCTAGAAGAGCGGCTGTTCAAACGACAGTATATCGCATCCAAGAAATCGGCGTTGGTCGTCGAGCGCGATCAGCTGCGGGAGCAACGTGCATTGCTGGCAGGGGCTCCGAAATACACTGCTAATTTACGCTGGCGACAGGCGCGTGTGCTACGCCTGATGGGGCGCACCTATGAGGCATATTTTGGGTTTCGCCGATTGATCGAGGACTATCCGCAACATGTACAGGTGGAGCAGTTCCGTTATGCAGCGATCTTGCAAGGATTGGAGTGTGGCTACAAGGCGGAGGCGGTTGAGATGGCTGAAGCGTATTTGGACGAACCTGCTTTTGTCCTGTTTGAAAAACCGATCGCGGTACAGCTAGCACGATTATATAAGCAGGGTGGTGAGGTCGATAAGCTATATGTCTTAGCCGATGAGTTCTTACACCGTTTTCCATTTGATCCTGTGTCGGCGCAGATGACGCATTCGCTCGGGCATGCTTGGTTTGTTAAAGGCGATACCGAGGCGATTTTAGAGGACTTCCCGATTTGGAGTGAAGAGTTTCCTGACGGAGCGTTTATCGACAGTGTGAAGTATTGGTCCGGCATGGCTTATTTGTTTGTGGGCGATTTTGAGCAGGCGCTACGTGCGTTTAAGGCGTTGATTGAAGCGCATGCCGGTAGTGTGTATTTTCAAGAGGCACGATTTCGTTGTGGCGTCGCTTATTTCGGCAAAGGAGATTACGCGCAGGCACGAGCCATTTTCGAGGAATGGGTGGCAGTCGCTGGGAATCATCCGTTACAAGCCGAAGCGCATGTCTTCTTGGGCGATCTGGATGCCATGGAGGCGGCGGTGGAGGCTGCGCTGCAGAACTACGAGTTGGTCGAGACATATCAAGGGGCGCAGTCATTAATTGATCATGCATATTTTGAGTCTGCAGCACTGCTGCTAGCGAATCGACGCTTTGCGAATCATGATCTGTGCCTGCAGCGCTACTTAGATCGTTTTCCCGATTCACCTGCGGGTGCAGAAGCTGTGATGCGCATGGCGGATGCTAATTTAGAGCGGGGTGCAGTCGCTGCGGCATTTGATTTTTACCGTGATGGGATCAGCCGATTTGGTAATAAAATCGATTCAGACCATGTGGATTTATTGATTGATGCGTGGTGGCGATCCGATGCAGCCATTCGCGAAGGTTTTGAAGCAACGAATCAGTTTATCAGACAGTTGCTCGCAGATGAAGATTTCCGTAGTGAGATGCTTAATAACCGCGTGGCACAGATCGGTTATTTCCAAGAGAATTCATCTATACCAGTGCCGCTGCAGGAGTCGTTGACGATTCGTCAGCCGCTCTACGATGCATTGAAAGATGTTACAGATGCCTCGGTCGAAGGCAGTGGTCGCTCACTGGAGATCAACGATTATCCTGAGCTTGCTGATTGGATGCGTCAGTCGCGCAATCAACTGGATCAATTGCCTGACGAGTTGCCCGCAGCAGTCTTTAAAGAGATGCGCAAACAAGCGGTGGCTGATGGTGCGTGGGCTTTGGCGCTACGTTTACTTCGAGTATTGAACCAGCGTGCAGATGTGGAAGTGAGTCCTGTTGAACTGGGCTTCGACGAGGTTGAGTTGGCGAGTCCGGCGACGTTGGTCTGGATCGCAGGCATCGAAGCGCAGAAAGACCCAATCGAAGCACGTGGTTTGCTGTTGCAGGCGATTGAGCGTGCACCAGCGGGACCCGCCGTGGTTGATGCATTGTTTATGCTTGCTGAATTAGAGGCAGAGGACGGCTTTTTCGATTCAGCAGCGGATTACTATGAGCGTATTTTGAATGATCACTTCGATAGTGAGCGTGCCCAGCAGTCTGCTCGAGGACGGGGTGATGCGCTGCGTCTTGCGCGTCGTTATGATGATGCGATTAAAGCGTATAGTTTGATCTTGAATCAACGCGATTGGCGCGGGGAAATCTGGGCGGAAGCGACTTTTAATATTGGTCGATGCTTCCTGGATCAGGAGCAACTTGGCAAGGCGCAAGGATTCTTCGAACGCACTTATTTGGCCTATAGTGGTTATCCGATGTGGGCAGGTAAGGCTGCGATGGAGAGTGCTGCGTTGCTGGAAGCCAGCGGCGATGTCGAGTCTGCCCGTCGCACTTATAAGTTCTTTGTGGATTCACCCCGAGGCTCAGAGTCGCCATTGTATGAGGTCGCCCGTCAACGTATGAAAACGCTATAAATATCGTGAATACTCTTATTAACAGATTCTATTGCGCACTCGCTTCGATGCTATTAATTAGCGGCTACCACGGGGCGCTTCACGCAGCCGAGCTTCCTGTTCGTATTCAATATCCAACTCAAGTGAACGATGTGATTTTGACTGGAATCGACGGGGACAGTGTAGTCTTTCGCCCGAAAGGTCGTGATCGAGGTGGGCGCGCTTACCTTAAACTAGATGATCTACTGCAGCAGGGAGTCGTGCTGAATTTTCTCTTTCAGCAATCCTATTACGATGCGGTTGCCGCCTTGGATGCAGGGCGGACACGCGAGGCCTTGCCCGTTCTGAAACGTGAAGTTGCACCTTTCCTTGATTACATGTCGCTTAGTGAAATTCCGGGTAACATGCTGCCCACTGTGCTCTCGTATTTAGAGGCCTTACGTGCAGCGAAGCAGTGGACTGCGGCGACGGATGTGGCGACGCGGATACCTGTGGCAATTGCACCGGCGCTCACGCTCGATCAGCTGCGTTCACTGAGTCTCGAATTGCTTGCCGCTGACGAAATCCCCGCTTTGTCGCGATTGCAGCGGCATTTGTTAAGTGCAAGGCATCTGTCGCAGGATCATCTTGAGGTGTATCTACGATTGGCTAATGATTGGCGCGAGGCAGGCGAGTATGTCAGAGCCTATGAGCTTTACCGCAAGGTTCAGATACACGAAGGGCCGAATCAAATCCAAGCGCGTTTGTGGGTAGCGTATTGTAGTTTCTATCTAGGCCACGATCTGGTGCCGCAAGTATTTTTGGATGAATTGCCGGAGATGGATGTTAACACGGCAGGATATTCTTTGCGCGAATTGATTAAAGCGCGGCTGGCTATTCGCAAAGGAGCGTTCGCTGCTGCGATGCGTTCGGCCGCAGAGGGCAAAACCTATGCTGTGACAACCGATCCGTGGTATCCAGAATTGCTCTACACGGTTGCAGTTCTTTATGGTGAGATGGCCCTGCACGAAGCTTCCATTGCCGCGCACCGCGAAGTCTCTATTCTTTTTTCAGAAACACCGTGGGCGATTCAAAGTTTAAAAGCTCTCGAAATAACAACCCCTGAAGTATCCACCTTATGAAACTATTAATGAATCAACTTACGAAGAATTTACGCACGCGTTCGCTTGCGAGTATTGCGTTTCTCGCCCTGGCTTCATGCCTGAGCGCGCAAACCGAAATCGTAGTCGAGGCCGCGCCTGCCGAGGAAGCGATTACACTTTGGACGATGTTCCAGCAAGGCGGCTGGGCGATGTATCCATTGCTGATGTTCTCTGTCGCACTGGTCGGGCTCGCTGCGTATTGTGGCTTACTAATTCGGGAGTCGCGTTTCACGCAACCAGAAGCTCGTGACGACCTGCGCGTAGCCATCAGTAATCGAGATGCCGACGCTGGGCTTGCGGCTTGCGCTGCGCACGAAGGTTATATGACAAGTATCTTGGAGCTAGGTTTTCAAACCGTGCAAGAGGGGCACGTCACTTCATCGGCGGTTAACGAAGCATTAGAGGAGCGCGCCAGTAAGGTGCTAGCGAAGCCTCTCGTGTTTGTGCAATACTTGCAGGTGATCGCCTCGGTCTCGCCAATGATGGGGCTGCTCGGCACAGTCAGTGGTATGGTAAAAGCCTTCCGTAACATCGCCTCGCAAGGACTCGGCAAGCCTGAGTTGTTGGCCAATAATATTTCGGAAGCCCTAGTCACCACCGCGTCGGGCCTACTGATTGCGATTCCCGCATTGATGGCTTATTTTTATTTTAAAAACAAATACATGGCTGCGTCGTCTGGGATTTATGAACAGATCGGTTCGATGACCCGACTGATGGCCAAGCACGGCATGGTCGATGAGTCGAACAAATCTGCTTAATTGATAGCGTTATACCGCAATACAAATTTATGAAACCTCGCGCTATAGAAGACACCATCGACCTTCCGGATCTGACTCCGATGATCGATATCGTCTTTCTGCTGATTGTCTTCTTCATGACGGTCGCTAAAATGCAGGTTCAGCAAATGGTGCCGATCTCGGTACCGATTGCCGAAGCCGCGACGATTCCCGAAGATCGTGGCGCACGAATGACTGTGACCTTGAAAAACGATGGCTCCATTTTTTTTGGGCCACAGGCAGTCATACTCGAAGATATTGCTCCTTTGATCGCTCAAGGCAACGCCACTCAATCCGGTCTCAAAGTGTATATTCGCGCCGATGCCATGGTGCCGTTTAAAGAAGTGCGTAAAGTCTTCGCGGCGGCGGCGGAGGGTGGGGTGCCCAATGTCGTATTCGCCACCTTCCAAAGCGACAAATAACACTCTCCATGAAAGCACGCAGGCTACAGATTCCAGAAGACAACGTCGATCTGACTCCGATGATCGATATCGTTTTCTTGCTGCTGATTTACTTCATGGTCACCACATCGATCATCAAAGAAGAGGCCGATCTGGGCGTGAAACTCCCATCCAGTATGGCCGCGCCTCCAGGCACGCCGTTGCCGGAGCAACACTATATCGATATCCTGTTGGATGGCACCATCTTGCTAAATGGTATGCCGACCGATAATCCAGGGAACCGCGCCTTGCCGAATCTGACGCGTACCTTGATGCAGCTCAAGCTGTCCTCCGATCGCGCTGGCCTTAAGACGCTGGTGATCCTGCAACCCGATCCAGAGACTTACCAGCAAAGTGTAGTCAACGTGCTCAACGCACTGAAGGCCGTCGGTATCAGCTCGATTTCATTTGGCGAAGGGTAGTAGGCTAGTTAGAAGTGCCAGAGGTCCCGACTGCCATGCGTTGAAAGGTTGACTGCGTTCAGCCCAGACGATCAAACTGAAACGGCGTTTGTGACGAACACCGCCATCTTGATATTAATTTCGTATGCCTACATTATCCGCTGATCAATTATGTATTTTTGGATTTGGGCCAGTTCAACTGTCAAGTAGAGAGCAAGTTTTCAGTCTGCGAAGCGGCCTTCTAAGATATATTTAACTTAATGTTGATGGCGACTTATACCCCTAGAACTCTGACATTTGTCTGTGTACTCGCATATGCGTTCGCTTTGAGTGTGAGCTCGGTGGCTGCGCAGAGTTTTATCGCTGGTGAAGATGAGGCGTTTTATGAGGCCTATAACGATGGATGGCGGACGGGGGATTGGAGCGGTCGTGGATTTGGTCAGTGGCGTTTGTTTGCGCCTGAGTATGCGGCAGCTGAGGAAGAGCAGTATGTCGGCTTTTTTATCGCAGAGGCAGGCAAAGAGACGGACTTAGCGCAGACGGCGCGTGAGGATAAGGCGTTCGGAATCTTTGCGAATGGCACGGGCTTTGAAGAGACGGTCGCGTTTCGTTCGTTTGAGCAGCCTTTAAATGTAGGTGATGTGTTTTCGCTGCGATTTGAATTTGATGGATTTAACAGCAAGTTTGAGCGTGATTCGGAGAAAACCTCCAGTGTCGGCATCGCGTTGCATCTGCAGACGGCGATCAATGACTTGAGTGAATTGAGAGAGGGTCGCGCCGTGGTGCTCGCGCTGATCGAAGGCCTGAGCACATACCAAATTCTGGATGCGGATGCGCGCTTCAATACACGAGTGTTTCTCGACCCAGAGGGGGTTGAGGTCGGTGTAACGATCGGTGCTGCGGGGCGCTATGATTTGCAGCTGACGACTTTGAGCGATAATGTGGTGCATCACTTCATTGGACGAACGCTGAAGCAAGCTGAGCCTAAAGGGGGGGAGACTGTGACATTGGATCCGCAGCTCAATGGCTTTGCCTTGTTTAATCTGAACGGCGGTAAAAGTAATGCCTATTTTGGGGCCTTGCAAATTTCACGGCAGGAGAGGCAGTTATAATGCCATCATTTTCAGCAAAACCACTTTTTAATAAAGACTGCGGCTTGCTCGTGCATCCGACCTCACTGCCGAATCAGTATGGCGTCGGCGACTTCGGACCATCCGCAATTGCTTGGTTGGAGCTGTTGGCCCAAAATGGGCAGACTGTTTGGCAGATTTTACCGCTTAATCCTGCTGGTTATGGAGACTCGCCCTATCAAGGGCTGTCTGCGTTTGCGGCCAACCCGGTGTTCCTCAGTCCGGAGGATTTGCATGCCCGTGGCTTGATTGACGAAATCGAATTACGCTCGTTCGAATTAGAGAATCGATCGGTTGTCGATTTTACTGCGGTCTATCGCAATAAGACAGAATTGTCAGCCCGTGCGGCAGTTCGTTTTTTTGAATTGGATAGTGGTGATCCGTTGCGCCTTAAATATGATGCGTTTGTCACGGCCGAGAGCGACTGGCTGGAAGGTTTCGCATTGTATAGTGCACTCAAGGCGAGTTTCGGCGGAGTGGCGTGGACGGATTGGCCGGAGCCGCTTCGACAGCGTGAACCTGGCGCGCTGGCACAGGCAGTGCACGATTTGGATGTGGAGTTGGAGCAGGTGCGTTTCGAGCAATTTTTATTGCGCGAGCAGTGGGATTCGGTGCGTGCCACAGCACGTCGTTTGAACATCTGTATCGTGGGGGATTTGCCAATTTTTGTGGCGCATGACAGTGCGGATGTTTGGTGCGAGCGTGGGTTGTTCCGCCTGAACGATGACGGCAGCCCTTCGGTCGTGGCTGGTGTGCCGCCCGACTATTTTTCGGAAACTGGGCAACTGTGGGGTAATCCTCTTTACGCTTGGGATGTGCATCGTTCGGATGGTTTTTCTTGGTGGCGTAAGCGCTTGCGCAAGATATTGAATTGGGTGGATGTCGTTCGCATAGATCACTTCCGTGGCTTTGAAGCGTGTTGGGAGATTTTAGGCGGTGCGGAGACTGCGGAAGATGGTCGTTGGATCGCAGCGCCGGGGCGTGAGGTCTTTAATTTATTTGTGGAAGACTGGGGCTTGCCCTTGCCGGTGATTGCTGAGGACTTGGGAGTGATTACAGACGGAGTCATTGCGCTGCGGGACGACTTTCAATTGCCTGGTATTCGGATTGAGCAATTTGCGTTTGGATCTGATGAGATGAAGAAAACTTTTTTGCCGGAGGTCTATGACGAGCACTGCATCGCCTATACCGGTACGCACGATAACGATACGGTAGTTGGTTGGTTTAACAGCGATGCTGGTGAGGATAGCACTCGCACGCAGAGCGACATCGACACGGAGCGCGCCGAGGCGCTTGCCTATTTTGGCACCGACGGTTCAGAGATACATAAGGATTTTATTCGCAGCTTATACCGATCCAATGCGGCGGCGACGATTGTTCCGATTCAGGATCTAATTGGACTCGGATCCGAAGGTCGCATGAATACTCCGGGACAATCCTCTGGTAGTTGGGGCTGGCGCATGACGAGTTACAGCGATGTGCTGACAGCGCTTGCGGAGCTTTCCGAGTTGACCAGTGCATGTGGCCGAGGGCAGGCCGCTCTGTCATCATATATTGCCCGTTAATATTTTACTTCAAGCGACTAATTACTATGAACAAACCCCGTCTCTCTTTTTGGCAAATATGGAATATGAGCTTTGGCTTTTTCGGCATCCAGTTCGGTTTTGCCCTGCAGAATGCCAATGTGAGTCGTATCTTCGAAACACTCGGAGCCGACAAGCATGCAATACCGCTCCTCTGGATTGCCGCACCTTTAACTGGTTTGATTGTTCAGCCCATCGTTGGATATTTTAGTGATCGAACCTGGTGTAAACTCGGGCGCCGCCGGCCTTATTTTTTAGGTGGAGCGGTCTGTGCCTCTATGGCGCTCATTGGCATGCCTAATTCTGCTTACCTCTGGATGGCCGCTGGTATGCTATGGATTATGGATGCGTCTATCAATGTATCTATGGAGCCTTTTCGTGCTTTTGTTGGCGACGTGCTGCCTTCTGAGCAGCGCACCAGAGGCTTTGCGATGCAGAGCTTTTTTATTGGTGCAGGCTCAGTGATCGCTTCGGCTTTACCCTATATGTTAACCAATTGGTGTGGGGTGTCCAACGTCGCAGCCGAGGGGGTGATTCCAGATTCGGTTAAATGGTCTTTTTATCTAGGGGCAGCAGTGTTCTTCGCCGCCGTGCTCTGGACTGTTGTCAAAAGTAAGGAATACAGCCCTGACGAACTGGCGGCCTTCGAGGGATCCGAGTCTGCTGAAGATGAGTCTTCGGCGCGTAACCGAGTCGCGGGCGAAGCTGCTGCTTCTGAGCTTCGTTTGAAAAAGAAGGCGCAGCATGGGCCGATCTTTTTAATCGTAGGTGTATTATTGTCCGCCGCAGTCTATTTTGTGGGATGGGAACAAGAGCTCTATATCGTGACTGGTGGATTTGTTGCGCTTGGGATACTGCTTCTGCTCTCAGTCGTGCTTCAGAACAAAGGTGCGTCATCAAACGGTCTAGTCGTCGTTATGGATGATTTATACGCCATGCCTAAAACGATGAGACAGCTGGCGGTCGTTCAATTTTTCTCTTGGTTTGCTCTCTTCTCCATGTGGATCTATACCACTGCCGCCGTAACGAGCCACCTCTACGATATGCGGATTGGTCTTGAAGACGTGGCCAGTTTGGAGCAGGCAGCAACTGTGATTAAAGCCAGTGGTGTAGATGCAGAAATAGAGTCTGCTTACAACGCGGTGCTACGAGATCTCGAAGGCTACCGTGCTGAAATTGATTTAGGTGCTGTCGAGGTCGTTGGAACCATGCGCACGGCTAACTTCTTTATTAGTTATGGTGATCTCGGTGGCCTTTCTGCCGCTATGCAGGAACGCCTCACCGTCATTCGGCAGGAATACAATACCGGCGCGGATTGGGTCGGTATCGCGTTTGCGGTTTATAATGGCTTTGCTGCCCTGATCGCATTTGCGCTGCCTGTCTTTGCTAAGTGGACGAATCGAAAAGTGACCCATGCTGTGGCACTCTTGTGTGGCTCACTTGGTCTGATTTCAGTCTATTTTCTCCCTGGCCCTAACTGGATTCTGTTATCAATGGTCGGCGTCGGCATAGCCTGGGCGAGTATCCTATCAATGCCCTATGCGATACTCTCTGACTCATTGCCTGCGAAAAAGATGGGGCTCTACATGGGCATCTTTAATTTCTTTATCGTTTTACCGCAGATGCTTGCGGCAACAATCCTTGGCTTGCTCGTTACAAATCTTTTTAGTGGCCAGACCGTCCTTGCTTTAGTTCTTGGTGGAGCGACTTGGATCGTCGCAGCGATTTTAACTCTATTTGTCGACGATCTGAATGACGACAATGCCATCGACTAAGCAGCGATTCACGAAAAGTACGTGCCTACAATCCCGCATTGTTTCATACGATGCTTCTTTTTAGTTGGTAGAGCTAGCGGAGCGCGCCGTTCGACAAGGTCGAGAAATGGCCTGTATTTGTTCGCCTTGCAATGTTGCAGTGGATTTCGATGTGCGTATCCAACAGTTCGCTCTTGGATTGTGGCATGAGCTGTTCATGTTCTATCTCCTAATGAATACGCATTTAAAATCGATGATTCTGAGCTCCACCGGAGCCACTGAGCTGATTGAGCTGGGCGTGATCCAGAGTCTTTGGAGCGGCTATGGTTCGATTGTGCGTTATGGGTTGAAGGGCGGGTCTGTGCAAAGTGTGGTCGTCAAACACGTGTCGCTGCCGGCGGCAGTGGCACACCCGAGGGGGTGGAATACGGATCGGTCGCATCAACGTAAGCTCAAGTCCTACGAAGTGGAGGCCGCTTGGTATCGCGACTGGAGTGCGCGCTGTGGCCCGGGTTGCCGCGTGCCGAAGTGCCTGGCGTTGGAATCGGTAAGGCACGAGTCGATCATGGTATTGGAGGATTTGGATGCATCGGGATTTGCGCTGCGTCGCACGACGGTGGGTGAGACTGAGCTACACGCCTGCTTGTCGTGGTTGGCGCATTTCCACGCGACTTTTATGGGGGCCGAGCCGACGGGCGTGTGGGAGCAGGGCACGTATTGGCATTTGGATACACGGCCGGATGAGCTGGCGATCTTAGCGAAGGAAGACCCGGCATTGAAAGACGCGGCAGTTGCGATCGATCAAAAGCTTAGGGCTAGTCCATATCAGACGCTGGTGCATGGCGATGCCAAGCTGGCGAACTTTTGTTTTTCAGAAGATGGCGCGTCGGTGGCGGCGGTGGATTTTCAGTATGTAGGAGCAGGGTGTGGGATGAAGGACGTCGCCTACCTTGTCGGCAGTTGTCTCGACGAACATGCTTGCGAGCGGGAGGAGTCTGCGCTGTTGGGGCTGTATTTCGGTGTCTTGCGTGGTGCATTAACGGCCCAAGGAACTAACCTCGATCTGGATGCCTTGGAGCGTGATTGGCGGTCGCTTTATCCGGTGGCATGGACGGACTTTCATCGCTTTCTAAAAGGCTGGAGCCCGGGGCATTGGAAGATCAATGGCTACAGTGAGCGCTTGGCGCGTGAAGTGCTTGCCAGTTTACAGGAAGCTGCACGATGCGATTAAGTGCGGAAGATTTGATTCAGCTCGTTGGGTGCGCGGCGACGGCAGTGAAGGAGGCAGGCGTCTTGATTGCTCAGCACGATGGTCGTGAGGTTCTGGTGCAGCACAAGGCCGGCGGGGAGAGTCTCGCCTCGCAGGTAGTGACGGAGGTGGATGAGCTGAGTCAGGCGATTATCCTAAGGCACTTGCTGCCGAGCTGTGCGGCCTACGATCTCGCACTGCTGACTGAAGAGCAGCCAGATGATGGCAGTCGTTTAGAAAAAGATGCATTCTGGTGTATTGATCCGCTCGATGGGACTTTGCCATTTACGGAATCGATCCCC
>Ga0206131_10000178_pt1 | contig 90034 bp, 79 predicted proteins | sample Helgoland_Spring_FD_148636 | JGI IMG/M metagenome (GOLD analysis project Ga0206131, IMG submission 148636) | Pelagic subsurface seawater microbial communities from Kabeltonne, Helgoland, North Sea - Helgoland_Spring_Bloom_20160517_1 | ecosystem: Environmental > Aquatic > Marine > Epipelagic ... | reverse complement strand
TTCGCATGACTGCGCACAACCAAGTATTTAATCAAAAAGTGATGGTGAAATAATCCATCCTTCAACAAATACAAAAGGGGTCGTTCTTAACGACCCCTTTTTTTTGTGTAATACTGTTAATTTGAAACATGAAATTTGGCGCGGTCTCAGACATAAGTACTATTGATTTTTCTTTACCTCAAGACCATTCAGTTACTTCAAAGTTGCTTTCCAAATACGGCAAAACAAAGGACCCGTTGTCTTTCCAAGTAGGTTTTGCAAAGTGGGACCCGAAATACTTACAAGGTTTTTATCCAAAGGGTGTTGGCAATAAACAATTGGAGTATTACAGCAAACACGTCAACTGCATTGAGATGAATGCTTTTTTTTACCGCATTTTTCCTCCTGAATATGTTCAAAAATGGCAAGACCGAACACCAGAGCATTTCACGTTTTGTCCAAAACTGCCACAAGTCATTACGCAATTTCGAAGATTGAAAAACTGTGAAGAGCAAACAACTAAATTTCTTGCGTCAATAACTCATTTTAATTCAAAATTAGGCCCTTGTTTTATTCAAATGCATCAAAGCTTTAATCCATCAAAGTTTGATGATCTAGCGTCTTTCATTGAAACCTGGCCTATGGATGTTCCATTAGCACTAGAGTTACGTCATACCGATTGGTACAATGACAAAACAATAGCTGAACAACTATACTCTCTTTTAGAAGCTAACAACGTCTCAAACATCATTACAGACACTGCAGGTCGAAGAGATTTAATGCACATGCGTTTAACGAATGAAATGGCATTTATTCGATTCACAGGCACAAATGATCCGACAGATTATAAGCGGATCGACGAATGGTTGGAACGGATTAAGAAGTGGCAAAAAGATGGACTGCGTCATTTGTATTTCTTTATACATCAACACGAGGGCCATCAATCAATGGGCCTTTACAACCATTTCATTAAAGGCATAAACGCAATTGGAGCAAAACTACCCGAGGTGTGACTTTTAGACTAAATCCAAGGAAATTGGGCAATGATCAGAACCAAAGATGTCATTGTGAATTTGGCAATCGGTTATTCTTTCTTTGAGGGACTTGGATGCCAAAAAATAATCTATACGCCATCCAGCATTTGTCTTTCTTGCATTGAATCTTTGACTCCAGAATGTGTACTTCACTTCTTCAGGATATAGACTTCTATACATGTCTAGCAATCCCGTTTTTAGTATTCTATCAAGTCCATCAATTTCTATCTGAGTATATCCACTCGTTTTATTATAGTTCGATTTATCGTTTTTCAAATCAATCGCTTGGTGCGCCACATTGAAATCACCCGTAACAATTATTGGTTTTTCACTTTGCAATTCCTTTAGGTATTTGGCAAATGCCTTGTCCCAAGTGCTTCTATATTCCAGTCTTTTTAACCCGGCCCCACTATTAGGCACATACACATTCACAAGAATAAAATCCTCATATTCCGCAGCAATTATTCGCCCCTCCGTATCGTGCTTTTTCACACCCATATCAACCGTTACTTGTATCGGCTCATTTTTTGAAAATATGGCCACACCCGAATACCCTTTTTTCTCTGCTGAATTTGCATAGACATGATACCCTTCAAGGTTTTCCATTGCCTTCATCACTTGGTCGTTTTGTGCCTTGGTTTCTTGAATACAAAACATATCTGCATTCACTTCCTTGATTGTTTCTAAAAGGCCTTTCCCTACAGACGCTCTAACCCCATTTACGTTAAATGACACTATTCTCATTTTGCTTTTTTCTATCTAATTTCTTCAATTATTTCCTTTGAGTTGTTAAACTCAATTTCATCGCCTTTTTGCTTTCCTAAAAACACCTGCCCAATTGGAGATCCCATTGACATCGTTAAGACATCAATCCCATCTACATGAATTCTTCCTATGCCTGTGCAAAAAAACAGAACACGGTTTGACGTTTTCACTAAAGATCCGAGTTGTACCCGCTGATTGTTTTCTGACCTCGACAGTCTATTTAAAATACTACCGCTTTTTAGGATTTTTTGATAACTGCTGTTGAGTCGATCTAACTCATTGTGGTTCATGGCCCTTGCCGTTTCATATTTATCTCCTGCAGAACTCTTTTCTTCTCCTTTGATAGATTCATTAACCGCATTGATAGACAACTGCAAATCTTTGAGTTGCGCGTTTAATTGCATTTGCAAAGCGTCAATTACTGCTCCTTTGTTCATTCAGCGATACTTAGTGAAATTGTTTATAATCCTATATAATCTTTTGATTATAAAAGTGCTTCAAGTTTAACAATTTACCTGTTGTTTTGCACCTATGATTGGATTTATTAAGAAAATGTTAGGGTTAAATAATGATTTAGCTTCGGTTGTTGAACAAGGAGCCATTATACTTGATGTGAGAACTGTAGGAGAATATCAACAAGGGCATGGCAAGTCATCAAAAAACATTCCTCTTCAAAAAATTGAAACTAAGATTGAAACCATACGCAAATGGGATAAGCCGGTTATCACCTGTTGTGCTTCAGGAATGCGAAGTGCTGGCGCCGCCAAAATCTTAAGGAGTCACGGTATAGAAGCGCACAATGGCGGGTCGTGGCAGAAAGCCGACGCTTTGACACGATAATTCTATTTGGTACTTTTTTTGATTACCCTATTGTAAAAACCAACTATGGCTAATTTCAAATCAGTAGTTGAATCAAGTGAATTAATCCTTGTCGACTTTCATGCCGAATGGTGTGGTCCATGTAAAATGATGCCGCCGATATTGAGTGACGTTAAGTCACAAATGGGTGAGGACGTTAAAATTATCAAAATTGATATAGATAAAAACGCATCACTTGCTCAAGACCTTCATGTAAGAAGTGTACCCACCTTAATGGTATTCAAAAATGGCAAATCGATATGGCGCCAAAGTGGTGTTGTACAGGCCAATGACCTTGTTAACATATTGCGCTCAGCATAAAGCACTGATTAGGGTAACGTAGTAATCTTAGAATTACTATTTTTACCGTATGTCACGTTTTATCGCACGCAGTTTTGAGGAGTACAAGTCCCTTTACAAAGAAAGTACAAATAACCCTGAGGCATTTTGGGGTGAGTTTGCAGAGCAATCTTTTTCGTGGGTAAAACCATGGGATACTGTGTTAGCATACGACCTGAACCAACCAAGTGTGAGTTGGTTTTCTGGAGCCAAACTCAACATTACGGAAAATTGCATTGATCGTCATCTTGAAAAAGATGGTGACAAAACAGCAATCATTTTTGAGCCTAACGCTCCTGAAGATGACGCTATTCATATTTCATACACTGATTTATCCATTGCAGTTAATAAAACGGCGAATCTATTAAAATCGTTAGGTGTACAAAAAGGCGATCGAATATGTCTCTATATGCCCATGGTTCCCGAATTGGCTTATGCCGTTTTAGCTTGTGCACGAATTGGGGCCATTCATTCTGTTGTGTTTGCGGGTTTTAGTGCTAAAAGTTTGGCTGATCGCATTAACGACGCCGATTGTAAGCTAGTGTTAACAGCTGACGGAGGATACCGTGGTTCGAAAATAACACCGTTAAAAGCGATTACGGACGAAGCGCTATCTCAATGTCCAACAATAGAACGCGTGGTTGTTTTAAAGCGCACAAATACAAGTGTGTCTATGCATGTTGACCGAGATATTTGGTGGCATGATTTATACGACAAACAATCTGAAATTTGCTCACCAGAAATAATGGATGCAGAAGATCCATTATTTATTTTGTATACCTCTGGAAGTACCGGTCAACCCAAAGGCATGGTCCATACTTGCGCCGGTTATATGGTATACACCAACTTCAGTTTCCGAAATGTCTTTCAATACCAACCTGACGACATCTACTGGTGTACGGCAGATATTGGATGGATCACCGGACATAGTTACATTGTTTATGGCCCGTTAAGCGCCGGAGCAACAACAATTATGTTCGAAGGCGTGCCTAGTTATCCTGATATGGGTAGATTCTGGCAAGTGGTAGAAAAACATAAAGTCAATATCTTGTATACCGCACCAACAGCAATAAGAGCCCTGGCAAAATGTGACCTTTCACTGGTAACACAATATGATTTAAATAGCTTAAAAACGCTCGGTACTGTCGGTGAGCCAATAAACAAAGAGGCATGGGAATGGTATGATCAACACATAGGGAAATCTCAATGCCCTATTGTCGACACTTGGTGGCAGACAGAGACAGGCGGAATACTGATATCACCATTATCTGGGATAACCGAAACCATACCCACTTTTGCCACATTACCTCTTCCAGGTGTTCAACCTTGTTTGATGGACAACGACGGTAATGAAATTTTAGAAACAAATGCTGAAGGCAAACTCTGTATTAAGTTCCCTTGGCCAAGTATGGCTAGAACGATATATGGAAACCACGAACGGTTTAAAGATACCTATTACAGTCCGTTTCCTGGGCTCTATTTTACCGGAGATGGTGCCAAGAGGGATAACAAAGGCAACTATAGAATTACCGGGAGGGTAGATGACGTAGTGATAGTAAGTGGCCATAATTTAGGCACGGCTGAAATTGAAAATATCATAGACGAACATGAAGCAGTTACTGAAGCCGCCGTTGTGGGATACCCTCATGATATTAAAGGCAATAGTATTTATGCCTTTGTTACTATCAATGATTCCTCACAAACTACTGATACAAAAGCTCTGGAACAGGACATCAAACAACTTGTATCCAACACCTTGGGCCCGATAAGTAAACCAGAAATCATACAGTTCTGCACTGGGTTACCCAAAACCAGAAGCGGCAAAATCATGCGTAGAATTTTACGAAAAGTCGCGTCTAACGAACTTGATGCATTTGGAGACATTTCCACTTTGTTAAATCCTGAATGTGTTCAAGAAATAGTTGACAATAGGAAGAATTAAGTATTCCAACGTTCCCTTAATATACACGTGCATTAACTAAGTCTCCATTGACGAAGTGCATAATTCTGTTTTGATTTGAATCAAAAAAACATGAAACATGCATCCTTTCTTCTTTTGATTTCCCTTTTTGTTAGCCAGGCCTTTGGCCAAATTTCAGTCGACAATTATCGACAAATCGAATTTAACAATTGGAGCAGTAATCAAGCCCAAATAAAACATCAACTCAACCAGTTAAAAGCACAATGGGCTACTGGTAATGACGTGACCATGGACATTAACTTGTTGATGAATGTTGAAGCAACATCGTATGCAGCAATTTTTAATGTTCGACAAATCGCAAAAACATCGTTGGAAGTAAACACCTTGCTTAATAGCCGAATAGAAACCTTTAAAAAAGCGCTATCAGAAGCCGGAATCACAGACAACAACATCATAGTTGAAATCATTTCGCAAGTGCCAATCTATGGGCTTAAAACATCCAAGAAGTTGTTTAGCAAGAGTCAAAACGAGGTCCCAATTGGCTTCGAATTACACAAAAACATTACCATCATTTTCGAACGCTATGACGCTTTAAATGATATCGTTTTTGAAGCTTCAAAATCGGAAATATATGACTTGGTCAAAGTCGACTATTTCGCAGAAAACCCTTTTCAATATTATGATACAATGCGTCAAATCTTGACCTCTCACCTCGACAAGTTAGAAAAACGCTATGATGAAGTTGGTGTCGATTTGGATTCTTTTGACCGCAAACTTTCAGAAAAAACTTCGGCTGTTTACCCCATAGCCCGATATACTCCATACTCTGGATTGACGCGCATGTCGTATGACGAACTCTTAGGCAAAAACCAAGAGTTATCAGCCCCAATTAAAACAATCGTTTCTCCGAGCATGTATTACGACTATTTACCATTCAACAATTTTGATATCATTTTACACCCTAAAGTGGTGAAACCAAGTATTCAGTATACCATGAACATGAAAATACGTTTTACGCAAAAACCTCAAGTACACGTTAAAACGGTTACCAAAACAGAAGTAGAAAAGAAGTTTTTTATGATAACAGAAGATGGGCAAGTGAAACTAATTGACGTAATAAAGTGAGTTATTTAATCCGCCTAATATTATTCTGTATTGTAGCCATAAGTGCGAAAAGAGTGCAAGCACAAATTGGCTTATCCATGGTTAGCAATAGTGATAAAGCACACGTGCATAGAATTGACTCATTGGACGAACATAAAAACGCGTTACATGCATTTAAACAACAATACGCCGATGACACCGCTAACCCTATTTTCGACACATCAAAAACATATGTTATGTGTTTCTCAGACACCATACACTTTGATAAAAGTGATCGCAGATTACTTTATGCACTAGGCAATGAATCAAAATCTATCTATCAGTCTGATTCGTGTAACCTATATTATTTATCTCGAACTGGTGTGCATGATTCGATCATTTACACACCACATGAACTCTTAAATTTTGCTCATATTCATGATAAATGGTTGTTTCCTGTCGACACTGGTTCAAACGATATGGTAAAGGTCCCAAGTGTTGAACATAAGATCTACTACCCTTATTTCAGACCTTCCATGTACCAAGACAAATTTTTGGTTTTGACCCAGTCACAAGGCTCGTTTGGTTATAATAGTATTGGCTTGGTGAACTTTTCTCGCATTATTAACCATTATTTTGTGGTGACCGACTAGTCCCGTTTGGCTTCAAAGAACTTTTGCATCAGGTCTTTACATTCCGGTTCCAAAACCCCTGAGACAATTTCAGTTTTTTGATGTAACAAAGAAGGTGAATAAAGACTAAATCCACTTTTAGGTTCTGAAGCACCATAAACCACTTGTTTTAATCTAGCCCATTGTAGCGCGCCTGCACACATAGGACAAGGTTCAACGGTTACATACAGCGTGCACTCATCAAGTATCGAGGTACTGAAATGGTTAAACGCAGATGTTAATGCCAGCATCTCTGCATGTGCTGTGGCATCCTTTAGTCTTCTGGTTTGATTATACCCCTTGCCTATGATTTGATTATTGACTACCACAACTGCTCCAATGGGTACTTCATCATCTTCAAAAGCGAGTAATGCTTGCTTAATGGCTTGCTTCATAAAATAATCATGTCCTAATTCCATGTGGCGTAATTGTGTTTTCCGATATTTGCTTCTTCAAATTTGCAACGAATATGTCTAAGATTGATAAAAAATTAGAGCAGATAAAATTACAGCATCAAATCGGCGAGCTGCTCCTTAAAGATAATGGTGTTTCTTGTCATTTTGATTATCATGTTAATCTGTTGTCAGATTACGAAACAATTAAACTCAATGTGTTAACCTACAACCAACGACACAACGAGTACATGTTGTTACATACCATAAAAGGTACGAGTAGCATTGACTGCTTAAGCAAAACATTAACCTTTCTAAATCAAAAAGATCATCGTGCAAAACAGCGTTCATTCAGCGTTGTCTGGAAAAAGCAGGGAGACACGGATAATTATACTTCCTACTTCCAAGCGATTGATGAAGAAGAAGTTACTCGCAAATTTTTACATGAAAAGAATCCTGATGAGTACACTTTTGATATTACGGAAAATCCAGTGTCGTAGGTATCGCTCTCTGTAGAACACGAATTGCTCGTACTTTAAAAAAGGCACGTGATCTGTTAGGGATAAGACTTAGCACCAGATTACTATGCGCGTTAAGTAACCGTCATGTAAAAATTAAATCACCTCCGCGTCTTTGAATTGTGGATAAACTTTACGTAATTCGCTAGCCGCGCCAAGCGTTTGATGGTTTATCCACATTTATGAGCAACACTAATTCAATACAAAGCGATTTCCAATTTAAGGATAACGTTTTGCATATGAATCAGCACCCTTACAGTGGCTTAGTCAAAGAATACCATGACGACGGTTCAGTTCAAAGCGTTTCTCAATATATAGAAGGTAAAATTCATGGCATTTTCAAAGAGTGGCATGACAATGGTAAATTACACAAGGCTTGTTTGTACAAGTATGGTATTCAGCATGGGGAATGCAAAATGTGGTGGCCTAATGGCCAATTAATGCAAAACTGCGGATATACCGACGGTAAGCTCAATGGCTCATTCGAGACTTGGCATAACAACGGTATTAAATCATCATCGAAACATTACATTCATGGAAAAGAATGGGGTCGTCAGAAAGAATGGACCGAAATCGGTGAAGAAGTAGAAAACTACTGTGTGAGTAATTCAAGATAATTCACAACAACACCCAACCTTTTCAATTTTTATTACGTCAGACATAAAACAACAACTGTTTTTACGTTATGTAAATGCGGATAGTGATGTCAAAACACGAATCAGACATATTAAACTGGATTGAAGCTTGCAAGCAACAAGATAGAGTTGCACAAGAAAAGCTATATAAGCACTTTTACCCATTGCTTATGCCTGTTTGCATGTCTTACGTCTCTAATAACGATGACGCCGTTGACATCTACAATCAGGCATTTCTTAAAGTTTTTAATTCACTTAAACAGTATACTGGCAAAGGCGCCATTGGTGGGTGGATTCGACGCATAATGGTAAATACAGCAATTGACTTTATAAGAAAGCAAGAGAAGTTCAAATTTCAAACGCCAATCGAAGAGGCTATTGAAATTGGCATCGACACAGATATAATATCTGGTATGACCTCTAATGAAATTTTAGATCTATTTCGGTATTTACCCCCTGCACAACGTCTGGTGGTTAACCTGTATATAGTGGAAGGGCACAGTCATGCAGAAGTGGCAGAGAAGTTGAAAATTAGCGTTGGAACAAGTAAATGGCACCTAAACCAGGGTCGCAAATTGTTGCAAGAGAAATTATACGATTTTGGTATCGTAAGTCGGACACACTAACGAATGTAAATGAAATGAAAACTACCAATAATAAACATATCATAAATGACAAGCTCCAAGGAGTTGATTTGCCTGATATGGATGCATCTTGGCAAAAGATGGAGCAAACTATTGAAGCCAGTGGGGCAGTTCAAAGTGGTTGGTCTGCTTTCGTTGTCAAGTATAAAATTTATCTAAACCTATTCATTGCGGCAACAACCATTGGGGTAGTTGGTCTGTTGGTTAAATCCAACACGCTCTCAACGAGAATGGAACTTGAGGCTGTACCGTCTTATACGGGGAACACCCCTTATCAATTGAATTATCTTTCTTTTACTGCAGAAATTGATCATGAAGATGATTTGCCAATTCCATTTGGCCCTATGCAAAAGGAAATCACCTATACCGGTTTCAATCCTTCAATAGATCAAACGACTAAACCAATAGGAGAGCCTACAGGTAGTGATTCTGCCCTAAGCGAAGTTGTCAGTTCTATGGATGAATCAACAGAAGACACTTCGAGTGTACCTGAAGCTGAAGTGGCAATCGAGAACACTATTATTGATGCAATCGAGATATATCAATATCCTCATAAACCTTTGGTGTATATCCACAACCAAGTTGGAATCAAAATACAATCTGGCATATTACCCGATATAAGCGTTCGAAATGCGATTCAGAATACGGGCTTTGGTGTTTATGCTAGGAGATTTGTATCACCGAAATCTGCTATCCATGTGGAGGTTGGGTATAACCCGATTGCTATAAGACCTATATCCTATGTAGAGAAGTACAGCGTTTTCAATAATGTTAATTACACACAAACCGATAGTGCTGTGGTTAACCGATTGAAATATGTAACTATTCCGATAAACTGGTATTATCAACTCAATAAGTCGTTAAGTGTAACCGCTGGTCCTCAAATCTCATTTTTAACCGGTATTTCAGGCGACTTGACACGAAAACTTTCGTATCCAACTGGACCAGAATCAAATAGTGATGTTCCGAATATATCGATTGCCAATAGAGGCGGGTTTAAGACAAAAGACATCGGAATAAATGTGGCCATTAGTTTTCACACAGGTCGGTTCGAACTTGGTGCACAGGTGCAACAAAGTTTTGGAGATTACACAAGTGAAACCCTGAGCAAACAAACCCATCGATTTAAAACTTTACAATTAAAAGCGGCATGTTTATTAAGCAAATAATTCAAATTACGTTGGTGGTGCTTTGTGCCACAAATACATTCGGTCAGACACCGTCGGTATATCACATTTCAGACAATATAGGCAAAGCTAGAGTTCACTTCGAAACGAGTGCATTGCGTTACCGCGGACCATCAAAGAATGGGTATTCTGGTTACGGCTTTGGTCTTGGTGGGGAATACCACTTTATGAAAAAAAACAAATCCAGACTTAGCCTTGCGCCTTCATTGCTCTTTAATAAAGCCTCCGAAGAATTGAAAACTTACAGCGTTGAGAACAACTCGTTTTACTACCGTTCAACCACCTTAACTGGTCGGTTACTATTCGCCACAGCGTTATTTTACAAACAAAACCTCGGGAAACAGGTTCAGTTGGGCGTTGGTTTTCAGCCTCAATTTGTCCTACATGACTTTAAGGATTTCTATATCTATGGCGAATCCGCTAGTCCGATACCTGATGTAAAATTCCGAAAGTCGGAAGTAGCCTTGTTAGGTTCTTTAACTTACGTGATAAGTCCTTTGTATACGGTTAACTTTATAGCGCAAGTAGGAGTGAGTCCTGTTACTCATGGCTCCAACAATACATACGTCGATGGCTTCAGAATGCAGCTTTCAAGACGTGTCCTTTGATTAAATCCCCAAGCCAGGAATATTGGGCATAATACCCTTCATTTCACTTTCTGTTACCCTCTCTGCTTGAGCAAGGGCATTGTTCATTGCTTCCAATATCAATTTGTCGATGTCGCTTTTTACGCCAGTTCTTAAAACTGATTCGTTCACATCAACCGAAACCACCTTTTTACTTGCAGTGCATACTACTTTAACTAGGTCAGCCCCGGCAATGCCCTCAACAGTTATCGACTCAAGTCGTTCTTTTGCTTCTTCGGCGTTTTTCTTAAAGTCTTTAAGCTTATCTAAACCAAACATATACTAATCTATTTAGCGCAAAGGTGCAGTCTTGGTATTGTTTAACCAACTTGACTTCGCCACATACTCCATATTTTTCGATGTTTAAGATAATTACTATCGGCGTCATTCCCAAAAGCTTCAATTTCAAAACTAATTCCCAGATATGCCTTTTGAATCTCCCTATATTTTAACAGGTTGACGAAAAATTCAATAAAATAAATGACATAAAACGGAATCACTAGCAACTCCATTTGTTGCTTTAAATGAATGCGCTCATGACGCAGAAGTCGTTGATCTGACTGTAGAATCTTTGACCTCACTACGATAAGCGGCCAAAATGCGAACGCTCGTATATCTTTTCTAAAGAAATATTTAAATAACCACGGAATACAAAGAACCAAATCAACAATTAATATGGAAAGTCGTCATCAACTTTTTGTTGTTTACGGCGTGGTTTAGGCTTGGGTGCTGGTTGTTTTTTAGTCTCCACTTTTTTCTCAGTCGGAGGTGGAGTTGGTGTAGATTGGACACTTTTTTGTCTTACGACATTATTTCTTGCCCTGTTTTCGTCACTAATCCTTTGATTCTCTGCAATGGCTTCTTCGGCCATCTCCATTAACGTATCATCGATGTCAGGGTCTCTACTTTGAAATACGTCAACATAATCATCGTATGCTATCTGGTATGTATAAATACCGTTTTCCTCGCTTATCTCGTGAATTGAAAACGTAGCTGGATCCTTTACATTCAATTGCATATCAGCAATTTGCTCCTCGCTTGTTTTTAATTCGACCAGAGCTTCTGTTGTTGACGAAGTATCAACCGCATCTGCAGTTGGAGTTGGTTCTGGAACAACGGTCTCCTCAACTTCAGGCTTAACTGGTTCTGGTTTAGTCGGTTTTTCCTTCAAAAAGAAATACCAAATAATACCACCAACAGCCGCAAGTAACACAATTGCTGCAATTGCTTTCGCCATCATCCCTTTGCCTATTAATTCAGGCTTGTATGGTTTGTATCCTCCTTGACTTTTCCATTGCTGCATATCACTGCGAAGTGACTTGCCCATAGAAACCGCTCCAAGTATTTCAAGATGCTCTACGGCATGAATTTGCTGACGTACAGCCTTTGCAAACTCTAAATCTTTTTTTACCCGATTTTCGAAATCAGTTTTATCATTACCAATAAGTTTACCGGCAATAAATGCATCAATAAGCGCTATGTCCCTTTCGTTAATCACGGATTTAAGTTGCGTTTAAGTTGACGAATACACTTATATTTTTGAGCCTTTGCTGAGTCTGCATCAGCATATTCAAGTGCTGTAGCTATGTCTTGCATAGACTGTTTTTGGTAATAATACATCAACAGTATCTGTTGACATTTCTCCCCCAAATACCGCATTGCCTTTTCGATTTTCACAAACGCTTCTTCCTGGGTTTCTTTCCAGTTTGCCGTGAACTCATATCCTAAGTCAACATGATGCTCAAAATCCTTAAGTCGTGAGTTTCTTCCACCTCGCTTACGAAGCTCTGTAAGCCAAATATTGCGACATACAGAATAAAAATAGGTTTTAAACTTTACTGTTAAATTAAACTCCGAATGATTGAATTTTTTAAACAAGACAACTAAAGCATCCTGAAAGACATCCTCTGCGTCGGTTTCAGATCCTGAATTTTTCATTACAAGATTTCGAACCATACCGAAATAATCTGTATACACAGATTTTAAGATTTCCGAGTCACCCGTCTTGATGCCCGCTACGATATGATTTTCTGAATTCACTTACAGATTAATAGTGGTATTGTGTAAAAGTAACCATTTTCGGTTAAAAATTAAATAAAGACCCACAAGCCTGTCTGTTTTAGACCGATTTTAAAATACAATCAGAATGATTGTTTATGATTTACGTGTATTGCGAATGAAAGCTTAGCGCCTTTGTTTTTGCTTCTTATTATATAGGAATAACGCCACAGCAATTACAGGAAATATTAGCCAGTAAATCGAATGCCATTTCTCTACACGAATGAGGTATGCAACCAGCGTTAGCGTAACTACCCACTTCAAAACAACAAAAACAGCAGTCCACTTCAAGGTTTTCTTATTAAAACCCCAATTCACCATCTTCCGCCATATTGATCTGATGCTCATTTGGTAGTTGCTCATATTGTAATAACTGTTATTAGCCTAAAGAATTATGTAACCTTCAGGGTATTTATTTGGCTAACAACAAATCAATAAAACAGTTTGATATTTTGAGCGTAAAACATGGGAATTAGACAAAGAAATTACTTGGGTCGATTAAAGCCGAAACATTACCATCTGATCAGCGCGCTAGCCCAGGTAAAACCACTCCCAAAAGCCGCAAGACAAACCAAGTCACCTTTTTTTACTTTACCTTCTTGAACTGCTTCACAAAGAGCGATAGGAATTGACGCTGCAGTGGTGTTACCATAACGCATAATATTGTTATAAACCTGATTATCACTCAGCTTCATTGTTCGCTGAATAAATTGTGCGATTCTTAAGTTGGCTTGATGTGGCACCAATAGGTCTATGTCGGTCGGTTTGTAACCATTCTGGGTAAGTGCTTCCATGATAACTTGTGGAAATCGAGTTACCGCATGTTTAAAAACATAATTACCATTCATGTGCGGGTAGTAAGACAAGTCGTCTGGATCTCCGTCTTTTATGATTTCGTCCACCCAGCGATTAGTTGCCGGACCAATTAAGGCCAATTCTTTGGCATGAGCTCCTTCACTATGTAAATGCGTACTTAAAATACCGCTGTCGTCATCTGATGCAGTAACAATTGCCGCACCTGCGCCATCACCAAATATTACTGACACACCTCGTCCTCGGGTCGTTTTTTCCAATCCACCGGAATGAAGCTCCGAACCAATAACCAGAATGTTATTGTACATCCCTGTTTTAATGAATTGATCGGCAACACTTAAGGCATATACGAATCCAGAACACTGATTTCTAACGTCTAGCGCTCCAATAGTATCCAGCCCTAAAGCCTCTTGCACTTGAACCCCTGGACCAGGAAAATAATAATCTGGTGACAAGGTAGCGAAGATGATAAAGTCTATTTCCTGGGTATCAATATTGGCATTTTCTATAGCCATTTTTGCAGCCTTTACACCCATTCCCGAAGTGGTATCCTCTCCTGGAATAACCCATCTTCTTTCCTTTATTCCTGTTCGCTCTTGAATCCAAGCATCGTTGGTTTCCATCATCTGAGCGAGATCGTCGTTTGTTACAATGTTTTCTGGAACGAAGAATCCCATTCCAGCAATTTTAGCCTTACGCATGTTGAATTATTACCTAATGCAATTTAACCAAAATCCGTTAATCCCCTTAACCCATATAGCTCAAAACTATGGTGTTAAACGAGATTTTTCGTTTTTCCAGCTCGTATAGTCACTCATTATTGCATTATAGAGCATCTCCCCTATATATCTTGCTCCACGCGCATTAAAATGGGTGTAATCTTTAGCCGCAAGCGTTGGGGAATTATTCACCCAACCCACCATCGAATTTTCGCCCCCCATAACACTATACAAATCCCAAAAGGCGCAATTATTTTCACTTGCAGCCTTCTGCATGGCATCGCGTATCTTGGTAATATTAGGATATGAAACATATTCTCCAGCCACCTTTCTACTCATATCGCTTGGCCCAATTACCAGTATACTAACCTCTGGCATAGCCCTTTTAATGGCTTCAATCTCTTTGCTAAACATGCGTTGATAGAACCCATATTTCTTTTGTGGATTTGGTATTACGTTGATCCCATATTGCATGATAATCAACTTCGCATTGGAGGACTGCAACTGTCCTTTGTACACGGTTTGGTTGATTATAGAATAACCAGTTCCACTGCTTCCTCTCATCGGGAAATTATCTACTGCCACACCTTTCTCACCATCTAATAAAACCCCAAAAACTACAGGTGAAATTCCCGTAAATTTCAACAAAACGTCGTTTGAAACCCATCCTTTGTGAAGTATTGCTTTTGTTCCATAAGGAGCCGGCGGAAGCTGTTTTACGCGATCAACTCCATCTATGGAAACGGTCAAGTTCACCGTGTCTTCAGCACTATAAAGCAACTGGACTGTTCTAAATTTTTTAACTCTAGGGTAGCCTCGCTTGGCAGTTCTAAACTTCAACCAGCTATATGCCGCATCTTTTCGCTCTAATATTGGTTTATACACCGTATCCAAATGGAATTTGGACGAGTCAAAAGGAATCATTACCGTACCCCAATTGGAGGAATCTTTGATAGATAATGAATCTTGTTGGAGTGATTTAACCAGCCATATTCTTTGCTCAACAAGCGAATCATAAACGGGTTGTGCTATCGTGTCCTCACCAATTTTAACAAAATATTCACCCGTATACATGTAAGAAGAACCACCAATTCCGTAATGTCTTTTGGGGTGTCTTTTTTTACTGTAAATGGCATATTTCTTCCAGTCTCTACTCTCACTTTGTCGGACAGAAACTCGGGCATGACTTATATCAATCGGCAAAACGATTCCTGGCCCGAAACCACCAAACCTGTTCTGCATTTTGTTTCTTAGATAGTCAGAAATTCTATCCCCTTCCAATTGGGAATCTCCATAATGTAAGATTCGAATTAATTGCTCAGAACCATTCTCCACTTCGTACAATGCCTCAAAAAATCCATGAAGCACAGACCGCTCAACCTTGACATATTGAATTTTACAATCGAGTTCAGGTTCATTAAAGCTCGTATCAACGACAACCGTATCTTCCACAACGGTATCCATAGCCATATCCCCTAAAACGCTATCTAAATCAACTACAACTTTATTTTTTGCAGTGAAAAGATCAGAAGCCGAAACGAATTGTAGCGTTAGGTCGTTGACACTTTCAACACTGTCTTGTGCATTTACTAGGTGTATGAAGGGAAGATCTCCGTTTATGATGAACCTTCTTTCAGACTCAGGAAATAATAAAACCAATACGCCTAAAACTAGATTAAGAAGTACCAACATCCAGACAATTGTTGCCGGCTTAACTTGCTTTGTTTTGTGGTATTTCTCTGAATCGAGTTGCACGTAAAGATGTTTAATCCTTTTTAATGAGCTGATTCTTCTGATACGTGCTCATTGAATTTATCTTATTGTATTTGGTGTATTGTGAAGACGGTTTATAAATCTTTACACGTTGATTTATGTTTATCCGATCACCTTTAATCTTATTCCATTTGCGGACGTCGCTAATGCGAACGTCATACAAATCCGCGATTCTGCCCAAGTAATCACCTTTTCGTACCGTGTAATACATTAACCTTGGGCCCGTTTTAACCGGTGGTTTAACTACTGCCGGCTCTTTAACCGATGGTGTATCTTTATTGACCCGAGGTTCAACCGAACCAGTAGGTATTTCATGACTTTGGTAAGTGTAAATGGAATCTCCCAATTCATAATATCTCCCAACACGCTCAAATGGAATTTTTACCTCATATACTTTATCTGTATTTGGGATAACCTGCTTCTTGTAAATGGCATTGTATTCCTTCAAGTCATCATATTTTACATCCAACGCCTTGCTTAACTGGTATATGGTAACCCATTGATCGATTGTAACCGTTTCTAATTTTGGCACGGCAACATTATCAACCGTAATGTTATGTGGTTCGAAGTAGCTATGGGTATATATCTGTGCGATAAAACCAGGCACAACATATTGGTATTTCAATGGTAAAAAACGGTGATATTCCCAATAATCTGTTTTTCCACCCGCCATACGAATGGCTTTATTTACTTCTACTTTATCACTAACAAAAGCAGCAATTACAGCGTGCCAGTCACCTAATTCTTCATATAGCTTTTTGAAATAAGGGATAGCCGCTGAAGTCGCTTTTCTATAATCTCTGCGTTCATCGATATAGCTAGATATTTTCAGACCATAACGTTTTGCCATTACATACCGTAACTGCCAATAACCCGACCCCCCGTCATCAGACACCTTCCAATTGTTATATTGACTCACAGTAGGAATCAGATATTGTAATTCGTGCGGCAGTTGATGAGCCTCAAGACTGTCTTCAATTTCGGGCAGATAGTTAGCCGACTTACCGAGTAACTCCCCCGTTTTGTTGTCTTTATTGGAAACTAAATCTGAAATGGCTTGCTCCACATATCCATTATACGATAACTCAATGGTTGAATTTATTTGTGATAGTCTAGTGGCTGTTACCCCCGTTTGACCGTATACCAACCCTGATAAAGACAAAAAAATACTGAATACTCTTAACCGCATTAGCCTTTCATTAATTCAAATAAATATTTAGACATGTTAAGCAAATCTTGTTCTTCATGATGATTTGCCATTAACTGTAGTCCAAATGGCATGCCAGATTGCATTGTCCCTGTTGGCAAAGAAATAGCCGGAATCCCAGCTAAAGGAGCTTGAACCGTAAATATATCAGCGAGGTACATAGCGATTGGGTCATTCGCTTTTTCACCAAGCTTAAACGCTTCTGTTGGCGTTGTTGGGAGCAGAATGAAATCAAAATCTTTCAGTATTTTTTCAGTTTCTGCTTGAATAATCCGTCGTACTTTTTGTGCTTTTGTGTAGTAGGCATCGTAATAATCCGAACTTAACACAAACGTTCCTGCCATTATTCTACGCTTCACCTCTGGCCCAAAACCCTCTGTTCTACTCTGTATGAAAGTGGATTCTAAATCGTGAGCGTCCTCACTTCTGTGCCCAAAAAGTAATCCTGAATACCTTGACAAATTTGATGATGCTTCTGCTGTGGTGAGCACATAATAACAGGGCACCATAAAGTCGAGATAAGGAAATGAGACCAGTTCAACCTCATTACCATCTGCTTTTAAAGCATCAATGGCTTCGGTAACATGTGATTTTATCTCAGTAGATAAACCATCTGCGGTTAAACAATCTTCAATTACTGCTATTCTCTTTTTACTGGTTGGCTCTAAGTTTTCCAAATACGTTGGAACCTTTCTTTCTGAAACTGTAGCATCGTTTTCATCCGGTCCTGCAATGACTTCTAAAACGGCCGCCATGTCTTCCACAGAAGAAGTGACTGGGCCAATCTGGTCGAATGACGACGCATAGGCCAACAATCCCCATCGAGACACCTTGCCATAGGTCGGTTTCATACCAAATGTTCCTGTAAATGAAGAAGGCTGACGTATCGAGCCACCTGTATCAGAACCTAGTGCCACGCGACATAGATTAGCTTGAACCGCTACTGCAGAGCCCCCTGATGATCCTCCAGGTACACGTGAGTTATCTTGCGCATTAAGCACTGGACCGAACGCAGAGTTCTCATTACTCGCACCCATCGCAAATTCATCACAATTAAGTCGTCCGATGATTATTGCATCTTCTGCTAATAATCTCTCAACCACTGTTGCATTGTAAACAGCCGTATAACCATCCAAAATCTTGGATGACGCAGATACCGCATGTCCTTGATAAGAAATATTGTCTTTTAACCCGACCACAAGTCCAGCCAATTTCCCTTGTTTCTTGTTTTGGACCTTTTTATCGACTTGTTGGGCATTTTCAAGCGCTTCAGTTCCAAAGACCTCTAAAAAGGCGTTAAGATGTGTATTTTTTTGGATATTTTCTAAGTACGACTCAACGATTTGAACGCATGAAACCTCTCCTGCAACTAGCTCTTGTTGAAGATGTTGTAGTGTATTAAAGTGCACCTAAAGTTACTCTTCCTTTTTAGGTTCATCCTTCATGCCATCTTCGATGTGTTTCTTCACATCTTTCTTGGCATTGTTAAACTCTCTAATTCCTTGACCTAATCCTTTCATTAATTCAGGAATTTTACGTCCTCCAAATAATAAAAGAACTGCTAAAACAATCAGTCCCCATTCAGGAAAACCAAAGGCTAGAAGTATTGTTAACATCGTCATACTCTGTTCTTAATTAATGAAGCGCAAAGTTACGATTTTTAACTTGTTATTTGATATTTCGCAATTGACAGCATTCCCTATTTTTGATTTGACATTTTTTGCTAATTTCGAGTGACATAAACAAGTCAAAAATGGTTAGAAAACCCTTTAATTTACAGGCATGGATAGATGAGCACAGAGATGAGCTAAAACCCCCTGTTGGCAACCGAAACTTATATAAAGACGCCGGCGATTATATCGTTATGATAGTTAGCGGTCCGAATGCACGCAAAGACTATCACTACAACGAGACGGAAGAATTGTTTTATCAATTGGAAGGCGATATCAACGTCAGAATTCAAGAAGACGGAAAAGCTGTTGATATACCCATTAAGGCTGGTGAAATGTTTTTACTCCCTGCCAATACGCCGCATTCACCGATGCGAAGCGCAAATTCTATTGGCTTAGTTATTGAGCTCAAACGACCAACCACTACCGATGGGTTGCTCTGGTTTTGTGATAATTGTAACAATAAATTGCACGAAACCTATTTCACATTGGAAGACATAGAAAAAGACTTCTTACCACGCTTTAGAGAATACTACGCTTCTGAATCACTTCGCACATGTAACAAATGTGGGACGGTAATGGAAACCGATTCTCGATTCGTATAATTGCCCGATACAATTCAATATGGTTAACACAAAAATGCGTAAGCTAGATAGCCACGCACATATTATGCCTCCAAACTGGGAGCGTCTGGATAAAAAGTATGGTTACGGCGGTTTTATCTATTTAGAAGATGAGATCGAAACTGGCGCTAAAAAAATGATGCGTGATGACGGTGTTTTCTTCCGACGTGTCGAAAAAAATTGCTACGATGTGGAAGCCATTCTCCCTGAGATGGATGAATTTAACGTAGAAAAAATGGTGTTGTGCACCATTCCAGTGCTGTTTAACTATTGGACAAAGCCTGCTCACGGCAAAGAATGGAGTCGTTTTATAAATGCGCATTTACTTGAAGTTCAAAACCACCATTCGGATAGATTTATAAGCTTGGGAACTCTACCCATGCAACACATTGATTATGCAATTGAAGAATTAAAGTGGTGTAAAGAAAATGGTATGCCGGGTGTTGAAATTGCCTCGCATATCGAAGATAAAAATCTAGATGACCCGAGTTTTTATCCGCTTTGGGAAGCTGCCCAAGAGATGAATATGAGTATTTTTATTCACCCTTGGGAAATGATGGGTCAAGCTGATATGACCAAGTACTGGTTGCCATGGCTCGTGGGCATGCCTGCCGAAACAAGTCGTGCTATCTGTAGTATGTTGTTCGGTGGCATCTTTGACAAATATCCTAACTTAAAGGTAATGTTTGCTCACGGTGGTGGCTCATTTGCACATACATTAGGAAGAATTTCTCATGGATGGCACTGTAGACCAGATTTAGTAGATGTGAACGGTGTATCTGACCCTTATAGCTACAAAGGCAAATTTTGGGTCGATGGTATTACACATGATCAAGATGCACTTCGGTATCTGATACAAGTGATGGGTGAAGACAAAATTTCCTATGGAACTGATTACCCATTTCCATTGGGGGATTTAAGACACGGCGAGTTCATTGAACAGATGGATGACCTTTCTATCTCAACAAAAGAAAAATTGTTCTCCAAGAATCTTTTAGATTTTTTAGATAAGCAATAGCCTAATAGCGCTGTGTCTTTAAGCTGTTTACCTTGCCTTGACCCCGCTTAAGTAGGATTAACAATTAATCGGTATGATTAATCAGTAGCCCACCTGTTAACTCGTATACCTTTTGGGTGTAGTTAAACGCTTGTTTGTCGTGAGAAACTAGCAATATTGTCGTACCTGTGGAATTGATTTCACCCAATAATTTCCATATTCCAATACTGTTCTCTTCGTCTAATGAGTTGGTAATCTCGTCACATACTAGAAACTCAACGTTTCTATATAGTGCTCTAGCTAGTGCGATTCTTTGTTTTTGCCCGCCAGAAATTAAGGCTCCGTTCTCTCCAATGTTGGTTTCCATTTGGTTTGGTAATGATTCAACCCAATCCCAAAGTTTAACCTTTTTAAGCAGGTCTTTAACCCTGTTTTCGTCAACCTCAGTATCTCCAAAGGCAACATTTTTCTTTATACTTCTTGAAACGACATAAGAATCTTGTTTCACATAACCCAACTTATCTTGCCAACTTCGAGTAACGTGATGCATGTCATAGTTATTCACCTTGATTGCTTGATTAGGCAATGCGTAGAAACCAAGAATAATGTTAATAAGAGTCGTTTTCCCTGCCCCTGACTCTCCATATAAACCAACGAAGTCCCCTTTGTTTATTTGTAAGTGTAGGTTTTTGAATAGTGCATCTTCATTCTTAAAACCAAATGTTAACTCATTTATTGTTAACGACTTAAATATTTCGATATCATGTGTCACTTCATGATTAATTTTTGTATCCAATGAGGGAATTAAATCTAAAATTGCAGAAAATGAATTTAACGTATTGGTTCCCGTGACAATTCTGTTCAAAGAAGGTAACAGTCTAAAAGCCGCAGCTGCAAAAAGAGCTAACGTATTGAACAACCCTTGTGAATGATTGAACTTGTATACATAAACCGCTATCGCACACAAAGCAACCACCGTTAACAATTCCATTAATCTTTGAGGGGCGATTGAACTATAGAGTTGCACCTTACTTCGGTTCTCGTAGATGACGCCTCTAACACGGTTTAACTCAGATTTATACTGCCCTGATAAATTAAAAAGATTAACCTCCGCAAAGCCAAAAACAGAACTCGAAACCAGTTCATTTTGGGTGGCCAACTGTTTGTTGATCAACTCACCTGTATTACTAAGTTTTTTTCTACCCCAGTAAATCAGAAGTAAGGTCTGGGGCAATAGTGCCAGAATTAGTATTACAACCAATAACGGTTTTAGCGTGAACAATATAAATACTGTGAGGGTGACGAATACCATTTCACTTAACGCAGAGACCGCAGGTATAATGACTAAGCAAGGCAATGAATTGGTAACCGTATTCATATCTGACAGTCTATCAGCTGATTTCACCTTCTTATGTGCATCTAGGCTTGCTGTAAAACTTTGACTAAATACACGATCCGATAGCGAAGCGGTGATAGCAAAAAGTTGTTTCAACTGCACTTTTTGTAGTGCTAATGCGGTAACCGTTTTGACAACAAAAAGAACAAACAAGCCAGTCAAAAAAGTGCTAAACCGAATGTCTGGACTAAAAGCCAAGGATTGAACTACCTCTTTGAATTGGCTCGGACTAAGCACCAAAATAAGCACCAAATAGATAATTACTAAGCCCAGTAGTTCAAGTAAAACAGAAAAGAAATTGGTGGCTAGGAGACGATAATACGTTCTGCGTTCATCCCCTGAGAGTGTGTCTAAGAGTTTTTTCTGGTTACCAAATAGGGTGTTTCCTTTCAACTATTTTAACAGTTTTAGTAAATAATCCCCATATCCGCTCTTCACTAGATTAGTGGCTAACGTCCTAAGCTGATCTTCATCAATAAACCCCTGTTTGTATGCGATTTCTTCTATGCAGCCAACCTTAAGTCCTTGTCTTTCTTCAATGACTTGTACAAACTGGCCGGCCTGCATCAGTGAACCAAATGTGCCGGTGTCTAACCAAGCCGTTCCGCGGTGTAACACCCCAACTTTTAAGGCATTCTGCTCCAAATAAGCTTTATTTACATCCGTTATTTCATATTCACCACGAGGTGATGGTTTTAGATTCTTGGCAATTTCTACAACACTATTGTCATAAAAATATAGCCCGGGTACAGCAAAGTTCGATTTAGGGTTCTCTGGTTTTTCCTCTATCGATAGGGCATTCATGTCGTCATCGAAGTCAACAACGCCATATCGCTCAGGATCACCAACGTGGTAGGCAAAAATTACTCCCCCTTCTGGGTCAGCGTTTTCTTCTAACAATCTTGCCAAGCTGGTTCCAAAAAAGATGTTATCTCCCAATATCAGTGCGACTTTGTCATCCCCAATAAATTCTTCTCCCAATACAAATGCTTGAGCCAGGCCGTTTGGCACTTCTTGTACTTTGTACTCAAATCGACATCCTAATTGGCTTCCATCACCTAACAATTTTTCAAATTGAGGTAAATCATGCGGAGTAGAAATAATTAAAATTTCCCTTATTCCAGCCATTAATAATGTAGACAACGGATAATAAATCATCGGCTTGTCGTACACCGGCATCAGTTGTTTACTCATGGCCAATGTTAATGGGTGTAAGCGGGTACCAGACCCTCCTGCTAGAATAATTCCTTTCATAATTATCTTTCTTCGTATTGTTCCTTATAATAGTCCATATATGCCCCTGACGTGACATGATTTAACCAGTCATCATTTTTGAGATACCAATCTATCGTTTTGGATAGACCTTCCTCAAATTGCAGAGATGGCCGCCAACCCAATTTCGTCATTAACTTAGACGAATCAATGGCATACCTAAAATCATGCCCAGCCCGATCTTTCACATAAGAAATTAGGCCTTCCGCTGTACCTTGTGCTCTCCCCAATTTCTTATCCATTAGCTTACACAGCAGTTTAACAAGAGCAATATTGGTCCATTCATTGTTTCCGCCGATATTATAGGTTTCACCATTTATCCCTTTGTGAAATATCGTGTCTATGGCTGAAGCGTGGTCTTCCACAAACAACCAGTCCCTTACGTTTTCTCCCTTACCATATACTGGGAGCGGTTTATTATTTTGTATGTTGTTAATAAACAACGGTATTAACTTTTCAGGAAAATGATGAGATCCATAGTTATTAGAACAATTTGATAGTTTTACTGGCAAACCATACGTAACGTGGTAAGCGCGCACAAAGTGATCAGAGCTAGCCTTAGAAGCTGAGTAGGGGGAGTTCGGATCATAAGGCGTTGTCTCCTTGAATTTCCCAGAGTCACCTAATTCGCCGTACACTTCGTCCGTACTAACGTGATAGAAAAATCCATCTTGATTTGTCCTATGCGTTTTAAAGGCGTTGAGTAAGTTCACAGTCCCTACAACGTTTGTCATTACAAACTCTAAAGGATTGCTTATGCTTCGGTCTACATGTGATTCTGCAGCCAAATGAACGACGCAATCAAACTTTTCAGTTTCAAATAGTTGTTCGATGAAGGATTGGTCTACAATATCACCCTTAACAAATCTATAATTGTCTTTGGCTTCAATGTCTTTTAGGTTTTCAAGGTTTCCTGCATAGGTCAGTTTATCCAAATTAACAATTTGATATTCTGGATAAGTATTGACGAATCGTCTGACGACATGCGACCCAATAAATCCCGCCCCGCCTGTTATTAATATTTTCATCTGTTTTCTATTCTATGTGCCTGATATTCAATTACAACTGTTGTGTAAGGAGGGATGAGCGCTCCATAACCATCTTCCCCAAATGCTTCTGCAAATGGAATTACAGCCTTCACCTTTTCATCATTTTTGGTTAGGGTTAACAAACGGGTTAACCCCGAAACACGAATTTGAGGATCGCCTACTTCAATATTCCAATAGTCGTTTTCTCTTGTTTTGTTAATAATGCGGCCGTCCAGCGTTGAATATACATATGACAAGGCCACAGAATCACCAATCTCAAACGTCGTGTTTTCCTCCGTCGATTCTACAATTTCATACATGATGCCTGTAGAATCTTTCGTCGTTTCCCAGCCCTTCCGTTCAACAAATTCATTCATCTTCACTAACTCTTGCTCACTTTTATAAATCATATGGTCAAGCGGACTTAAAATCGCTTCGACACCAATCAGCAGTTTAAAGGTTTCTTTGTCGGTTAGGCCTTTAGGTGTGTTCAAATTGTGCATTTGGAAAAAGGAATCCGTATCAAGGACGAAGCCTGCACTGTCGCCTTCATGCAACATACTTAGCCCGTCATGGAAGTCGCCAGGATAAATGGCCTCATGACGTTTAAACATGCCATGTTCTGTAAAAACTAAGCTGTCGTGTTTTGTTGTCGCCGTGATATTCAAATTATAAATATCCCCAATTTGACCCATCTTGGCCTCTTTGTTTTTATTGAAAAAATAGTACTCTAAACCATTTTCAGTTTGCTCGTAAAACTGCTTTGGCCCACAACTAACAACCGTCAAGGCGATTAACCCGGCACAAATAGCAATGATTCTAAACTTCTTCATAGCTCGATAACAATTGGTTTTTATATGTTGGCAATACACGTTTAAATTCGTTTACCACCTCTTCTAGTGTTTCTTTTGATGCCCCACCTGCAGCATTTAAGTGTCCCCCGCCATTAAAATGCTTGTTGGCAAACTCGTTACACGGGAAACTCCCTTGAGACCGGAAAGACATCTTAACCATAACAGATCGATCAATTATAAGTGCGGAAAACACGATTCCCTTAATCCCAAGTCCATAATTGACAAACCCCTCAGTATCTCCAGTTTGAATATTGAATTTAAGCAATTCGTCTTGTGTTAAATAGACTAACGCCGTTTTTAGCTCAGGGAATACATGCAACTTTTTATAAAGAACATACCCCATAAGTCGATAACGACTCAACGAAAAATTATCGTGTAATAACGCATGGATTTTCGCCGAATCGACACCTAAGTCGATTAATGAAGCCGCAATTTTATGCGTATGGCTAGACGTAGAGCTAAATCTAAAGGATCCCGTATCTGCTACAATACCTGCGTAAATGCACGAAGCAATATCAGTATCAATCAACTCATCTCCATCGTTAGAAACGATGAAATCATAAATTAACTCACAAGTAGAGCTGGTCTCGATTGTCCAGAATCGAAAGTCATCAAATCCTGATGGATCGCGATGGTGGTCAATCATGATTTTTTTTGCCTCCGCTTTCTCCACAATCAACCCGAGGTCATTGATGCGTTTCAAGTCGTTAAAGTCCAGACAAAAAACGATATCTGCATCATTAACCAAATCTTCCGCTTCTTGCCTTGAGTCTTCAAAATTGACAACACTGTCATTACCTGGCATCCAATGTAAGTTCACAGGATAGTCGGTTGGCGTTACAACGGTCACTTGTTTTCCAAGCTTGCTTAAATAGTGGTATAATGCTAGTGAAGAACCAAGTGCATCAGCATCAGGTTTGTGATGTGTGGTAATAACAATTTTGCTACCTGAGCCACTATTTAAAAACGGCCTTATTCCTTCGGTTGTATCGTCCAATGTATTTGCTTTTGAAAACTTTAACAAAACTCGTAAAATTCTATTGAAGTAAGCCTATTTTTGCACCCGATTTTAAGCAAGACAATAGAAAACATGGCTACAAACAGAACATTTACGATGATTAAACCGGATGCAGTAGGCAACGGACACATTGGAAGTATTTTGGCGGATATGATTGCCGGTGGGTTTACCATCAAAGCAATGAAGTACACGCAATTAACGGCAGAAACAGCTGGAGCATTTTACGCAGTGCACAAGGAACGCCCATTTTACAACGACTTAGTGTCGTTTATGACTAGCGGACCAATAGTAGCTGCCATTTTAGAAAAAGACAACGCAGTTGCTGATTTCAGAAACTTGATTGGTGCTACTAATCCTGCTGAAGCTGCTGAAGGTACTATACGTGCTAAATATGCAAAGTCGATTGATGCGAATGCAGTTCACGGAAGCGACAGCGATGAAAATGCTGCTATTGAAGGAAACTTCTTCTTTAGCACGTTAGAGCAACACTAAAAATTTAGACAAAGATTTTATCTTTGTCGCACAGTAGTAACAAACTTACAACTGAGGGCCTATAGCTCAGTTGGTTAGAGCACCTGACTCATAATCAGGTGGTCCATGGTTCGAGTCCATGTGGGCCCACTGAAAATCAAGGGGTTACAACTTTTAAAAGTTGTGACCCTTTTTTTGTTGCAAGCTTGTTGCAAGCCATGAGAGTGGATGGTGTCACGTCAGGTCATATTTTGACACGGGTTTCGGTAATATTGGTGTACCTTTAGGCTATATCACCCGAAGCCCTTTCTCTCAAAATTCTCGCTGTCTGAATTTTGTTACTTCCTGTATTGGGAAGCAACAAGCTGATTTTATGCAGCTTTGTTCAGATATTTGCAAGACGATTAAAAATACAGAACTTTGGCCCCGTCATCCAAAATGCAGGACTTAATCCTTAAAATTAAAAACGCAGTTCCTTTAGGCTCTAAAGCTGAGGAATACCTCAATTCTATTGCAACAGAAAAGACAGTACCAAAAGGATCCGTTTTACTCCGCCAAGGACAAAGGGTAGACAACATATTCTTTGTAACTAGTGGTTGTTTAAGATCTTACTGCGTTGATAAAAACGGGAAAGAGCATACTTTACATTTTGCGATTAAAAACAACTGGATCAGTGATTATATAGCATTTCACGGAGACGAGACCGCTACACTCACCATTGAATGTCTCCAAGAATCAGAATTGATACAATTTCCTTCTAAGATGCTCACTGGAATGTTGAGTATGTTTCCCGAATTAGAGCCCTTTCAAAGACAAAATTTAGAGCGTCTTTTTGTTCGGCTTGAAAAGCGCATATTGAATCAACTGCAATTGTCAGCGGCAGAACGCTATGAGCTGTTCTTGGAAGAATACCCAGAAGTAGAACAACATGCCAGGAACTATCACATTGCGTCCTATTTAGGTATTACTCAAGAAAGTCTTAGTCGGATTAGAGTTGAAAAAGCCAAGAATTAGCTTTCTTATCATAGGTCAATTTTCTTTCGAAATGCTCTCTATATGTTTGCATCAACTTATCAAAATAGTTGTTAAAAAATATGAAAGCATTACAAATAGTCAAGTACGGTAAGATCGAGGACAGTATGGCCTTCACTGAAGTGAACAAACCAAGTATACAGGACAATGATTTACTTATTGAGGTAAAGGCAGCTGCCATTAACCCTATAGACAAACACATCATACTTGGCGATTTACAGGGCATGCTGCCTATCCCTTTACCAGCTATTCCTGCCTATGATGTTAGTGGCTTGGTAGTAGCGAAAGGGAAATCTGTTAGCCAATTTAACATTGGAGATGCTATTTATACAAGAGTACCGCAGGAGCAAATGGGCACAATTACAGAATTTGTTTCGGCAGCTAGTGAAGCTGTCTCTCACAAACCAAAGAACACCACATTTGAAGAAGCTGCAAGTATCCCCTTGGCAGGACTTACAGCAATGCAAACTTTAGAATATGCTAGAATCAAAGAAAATGACAAAGTACTCATTCATGCAGGATCTGGAGGTGTTGGTAGTTTGGCGATTCAATATGCAAAGGCCAAAGGAGCATATGTGTACACAACTACTAGTACTTCTAATGTTGATTGGGTAAAAGAACTTGGTGCGGATCGAGTTATTGACTACAAAACGGAAGACTACAAGGCAATAGTCAAAGATGTTGATATTGTTTTTGACACTCTTGGTCAACAGTATACAATCGAGGCATTTGAACTTATTAAACATGGAGGAAAAGTAGTCAGCGTTAAAGGAGCATTAGATGAGGAAACTGCTAATCTATTTGGAATCCCTAACTACACGCTTCCAGAGGAATTGGCTCAACTAATCAATGCTAAACAAGCAACTTACAAATACGTTTTCATGCATCCCAATGGGGCACATTTAAATGAGATTAAAACAATGATTGAGAGCAAACTAATCAAACCGATCATTGACAAAGTATACCCCTTTGAGCAGAGCATCGACGCATTTACACATCTTGCATCTGGCAGAGCAAAAGGAAAAATTGTTATTACACTAAATAAATAGAACAACTCATTATGTTAAAACGAATACTGGGTATTGCACCTAAACTGGAATCCGACGGATCATATAGCCCATCAAAACTTGCCTTAAAACTTGGAACAGTCAGCAAAACCGATTTTGAGAACATCAAGTATGAAAAGTACACAGGGACAAGATCTAAGATTCTAGTCATTTTCACTGAGGAGAAGAATATCACCATGAAAAATGGCAAACAGTTTTCTACTGGAAATCATCCTGTTGAAGCTCTTGTACCAATGCTTCATTTAAAGAATGCCGGTTTTGAATTCGATATCGCAACTCCTACAGGTAAGCCAGTCGTTTTCGAAATGTGGGCATTCCCAGACAAAGATGCACATGTCCAAGCTATTTACAACGATCTAAAATCTAGCTTTGAGAAACCCAAAAAACTTGCCTACTTCGTTGAAGAGTCGTTCAAAGATATGGCGTCCTATGCTGCCGTTTTTGTGCCCGGTGGTCACGGATCCATGATTGGAATTCCAGAAGACAAAAACGTCGGACGAATCTTAAATTGGGCACATCAAAACGATTTATTTACCATAAGCCTTTGCCATGGGCCTGGCGCTTTTCTAGCAACGATTCGGGACGAAGAAGAGTTCATATATAGAGGATATGATATGTGCGTATTCCCAGACTCAGTAGATAAACAAACACCAATGATTGGTTATCTGCCCGGTCATATGCCTTGGGGCCTAAGTGAACGACTAAAAGGACTTGGTGTCAATCTCATGAATAATAAAGGAGACAAGACCGTATGTGTTGATCGAAGATTAATCACTGGCGCCAGTCCTCTAGCTTCAAATGAATTAGGTAAGCTTGCTGCAAACATCTTGCTTGAGGCGTTGGGATAATTGTAGTTATTCTTTTTGCTTCATCTGACTGCCAATCAGCCATTTGGTATTTGTTAACTCTTGTAAATCCTAAGAAAATATTTTAGGTATTGGAAAGTTATAGGTTTAAAAGTTCGATAATCTTCCGCTTCCATCAATCTTGGACGAAGACAATCTTATCCTACGAACCATCACAAATGGGGCTTCAGAATCTTGCAAGCTTTTTTGCAAGCCTGAACGGTTTTCGTGTCCCATTATGTCACAAATGGTCACAAAATTGTGCAACACGTAATTTTCTAAGTTGTTAACTATCAGATAATAAGATATTTACAAAACCGATTGCGCTCCCTCATAATCAGGTGGTCCATGGTTCGAGTCCATGTGGGCCCACTTCAAAATCCATGGGTTACGACTATTAACGGTTGTAACCCATTTTTTTGTTGCAAGGTTCTTGCAAGCCAAGAATTCAACTTCAACTCAAAGGATAATAATAGACTAATAAACATTTTTAAGTTCGTTGTTCGCAAACAAGAAAGGACATTTATTGTTTTGCTGATATCCTAATTGTTATATCAAATGAAATTATCACCGTTTCTCATCTTAACCCTTTTCACCTTTTCGACTTCGTTAGCTCAAAATTCTTGTGATGCTGACCATAAAGTGTTGCTAACCGAGTACGCCTTCTCACCGAAAGAGTTGGTAATTAACCCCGGTGAATCAGTGGCTTTTATAAATGTTAAAGGTACACATGATGTAAATGGAAAAATAAATACAATAACAGGCATCTCATTTAACAACCCAGCAGAATTTTCTTTGCCCCAAACTATAGGAACCACGGAGGGCACGTGTGCGGGGGTAATTACTTTTGATACACCAGGAGTGTATAACTTCGATTGCAGTATTGGTTTTCATGCCAAGTTAGGTATGGTTGGAACTATTACTGTTGATGCATATACATTATCAGACTTACTTGCTTCTCAGACTATACCAGAATCATTCCAATCATCTTATGCTTTTAACTCCTATCTTGGATCAGAACTGGACAGTATATTTCCTTATACTGTTTTTGTTCCAAATGATCTAGCAGTGAAAGAAGTGATGGAATTAATGCAACTTGGTCAATTTGATTTGCTAAATTTTTATGATTTAAAACCGGCACTTGAATACCACATTGCAAAGGGAATTTTTAGTGAAGAAGATTTAAAAGGAGGTAAAATACTACCTACTGTGTATGGGCAAGATTTAGTGGTAACAGAAACCGATGGAACACTAAAAGTAAATGATGCTGAAATTATTGCTACTAATTATACTGCTGATAATGGTGTGGTTCATATTATAAACAAAACACTGACCCCTTCGGGTTTGCCTTTAGCTTCCGTATGGGATGTGGTTGAACAAAGTGAAAATCACGAAATATTAGAGTATGCAATAAGTGTAACTGGTTTCCAAAATGCATTACGTCAGCAGGCTGAGCTAGACCCCAATGGCTCAACGGCATCCAATAATGGTCATCCTGGTCCATTTACCATTTTTGCTCCTACGGACAAAGCTGTAACTTTATTTGCACAGTCCTTGGGAATGTCTGCCGGCGAGTTTCTAGATTCAGATCTTTTAGATGATTTTGTTAGTCAGCACATTGTAGAAAGCAGAAACGAAAGCAACAGTATTTTTAACGGACAGAATTTAAACAATTTGGCGGGTGAAGATCTTAAATTAGATGTTAATCAATCAATAATTGCAGTTAACGGCATAGAACTAGTTATTACAGATAAACTAGCTTACAACGGAGTTGTGCACGTTATTGATGCTGTAATCCCCTTTTATATTCCTCAAAAAACAGGCTCTTGTGGCACTTACACACTAGCAATGTATGATGCTGACGGAGATGGATGGAATGAAACAAATCTTTTTGTTGAAGTGGATGGAGAATTAATAAGCACTCAATCTTTAAAGTATGGGAGTTCTGCTTTTTTCGAGTTTGGAGTAGATTCAGGCTCTATGATTAATTTGTATTCCTTTTCGCAGAATGCCAATACTATTGGCGAATCATATACATTATTGGATGGTAATAACCAGGAAGTAGCAGCCTCTGGCCAATATGGTAAAGCTGTAAATTCCATCGGCATATTAGCGTGTGCAGAGCCTGCAGATTGTGGCAATATTAAAATTGAAATGAAAGACCAAAATGGTGATGGTTGGGGAGCAGGCACGTTAGACGTGTACATAAACAAAAGCCCTTATGTAACAATACCATTTTATTATGGAATGGAACAAATAACATCCATTCCAGCAAATTATGGCGATGTCTTTGATTTTGAATGTACTTTAGATGCATTTAATGCAGAATATAATTCATACGTAGTTTATGGCCCGGATGGCAGTGTTTTGGTAGATCAAAATGAGATTTCTCAATTACCCCAAAATGTTTACGACATTTTTGTTTGTGAGAAAGAAGAAGAACCAGAAATAGTAGTTAATCCTATTGATTCAACTGTTGTTTTGTATCCAAATCCAGCCAACAATATGTTGAATGTAAAGACTTCGCTTAATGTAACAAGCATAGAAATTTTTAATACAGTAGGACCTAAAATTTATGAAACCAATAACGGAATTAAAAATGTAGATGTGTCATTGTTATCAGAAGGCACTTACTTTATTAAAGTATATACAGATGATAGAATAGACCATCGTAAAATTTCAATTCTACATTAATAAATGGGGACAAAGGTTCTATCGAATTAGCTACTGAAATCTAGTAATTGTCTAGATTTATACTTAAATCTTCTACTTGCATGTTCAAGCATCACGTATACTGAAAATAAGTGTGGAATGGAATTTCCCTCAAGATTGAAGGAAATCAACCTTATCATCAAATGTACCAAAATATTCGTCCATTACTGACTGGAAAAGTTGGCTTGCTAAGTGTTCATTATTTGATTGTTTCCTTCTATAAGTTAAATTAGATAAAAAGTCTGTTATTTTTGTTACTTCTTAATCTTAAGTTAGTATTACTAATGGTCAATAATAGAGTAAACATAAAACGCTACATCTTTTTTTATGTGCCACTTTTTTGAGTCTAGTGTCTTGGGGATTGTCATCCAGTAAAGTGCAATTGTCTAATGCTACAGGGCCATATTTTATTCTTGATTCAAATAATCCTTGTACGGATGGCCCAACTGCAAGTTATGTTGGCGTTAAAATTACAAACACTTATTCCTCATCGATTAAAAACGTAGTAGTGCGGATGGATAGCATTGGCACTTCCAATAATCGATTAATGAATATGAGTGATTCGTCTCTTTCCTTGGGAAATATTTTGAGTGGTGATTCCTCAACAGCCTTTTTTTATGTTAAATATCCATGTTCCATAAATACAGCGTCAACTTTTTATTTCAGTGTATCGGATGATTCTACTGGGACAGTTAGTTATTCATTTACGGTAACAACTATATCCGCTATCTCCGCAAATGCTGGTGGTTTGGTTGTTGGTAGAAGTACGGGCATTTCAACACTTTTAGGAGGGATAGTTTCGGATACAATTACCTATCAAATGGGAAATGTAAATAAGGCGAATGATATCGTGTCAATTAGCCCTAATGGTGATTCTTTGTTTAATTCCAAGAAGCTTGTTCTTTTATCTTCTAAAATAATTTCAAGTCAATTATCATTTATACCTGTTGGAACTAGAGATGATTTATATTTTGTGCTTCCGTCTAACAATAATACATATCCTTCCGCTCCTGAAATTAAAGTGGTATATACTTATGTAAACAAAAGTACTCAGTATGCCAACCCGCTTGTACCTTTTGCTTACAACAAAAGCGGAACTCAAAATAAATATACATCAAACTATGGGGATACTTCCGGAGCTTTGGCTAGCTATATAAGCATTCCTGCCGCTAGTAACTTACAACCATTAAGAATAACTCGCTCTATCAACACTACCATAACTAATGCATGTGATACAGTTACTTATACCATTGATATTTCCAACCCAACAACTGAGCGAGTTCAATTTGACACCCTAATTGATAGTTTGCCGAACAATTTTACTTTCCTTGGTTTAACTGCTGCGAGTGATATAGACAGTTTCAACGCATTATCACTTCCACAATCAGGTGCAACTGGAATTATTCATTTTATCGGAGGAGTTTATGTAGATTCAATTCCTCCTTACTATTCATTCATTGTTGAACCCTCAGATACACTAACTGTTTCCTACCAAGTAAAAATATCCTGCAGTCAAACTGATACAAGTGTTCAAGTTTCTAAATCCATATTAACTATGGGTGGATATCATAGTTCAAGCGACACATCTATCAATTGTGTTGGATGTTCAGTGGCACCACTTCCCGTTGACCTAACCTATTTTGATGTGAGACCCACTATCAATCATACGGCCTTTTTATCTTGGTCTACAGCCAGTGAAATCAACAACAGCCACTTTGAAATAGAACGTAGCTACGATGGAAGAGTATTTGAGACGGTGGGTGGAGTAGCTGGTAATGGCAACAGCCAACATCTAATAAGGTACAGTTATACCGACCAAGCGATTAGTCCATCAGAAAATACGGCATTTTATCGACTTAAACAGGTAGATTTTAATGGTGCGTTTGAATATTCTGACATTCGAGTAGTACGATTTGATCAAATCGGTGAGGACATGTATTTAAAAGCCTATCCAAACCCATTCTTTGATGAGGTAATCTTGATGGTAAGTCTACCGCAAGGAGAAGATTACAGTCTTGAAATAACAGACTTGAAAGGAGCGATAGTGCATCAATCCAATCATACATTTACCAGTGGAGTTCATACGCTTGATCTTGCAACAAGGAATAAGGGGGTTTACGTGATAGAGGTGGTTTCCAAAAAAGGCTTAGAACATGTTAAGGTGATGAAGAAGTAAAGAAATTCGAAAACAATCTCAAAGCCCAGGAAGTTTCTTAGCCTACGAACCGTTTAGTTGTGGCTTCAGCATGGTCTTAATAGAAAACCAAGGATATCGATTCATAGATACGTCAGGCCAATATCTTGGTAATGCTGTGTGAGTGCCACAAGTTTTAAGAATGGAATTTCAATAGTTAAGATCAATGACAGATATTCACTGCTCGATACTTCTGGCAAGATTCTTACATCTGAATCATTCATGACAATGAGCTCGTTGGGCAATGGTCGAAGGATGAATTTATAGCTGCAGTTAAGTATGGAACTAAAAAAGATGAGCAAGCTTTACGGTACCCAATGATTCCATATACTTTACTTACCGATTATGAGGTGTCATGTATCTATGACTATCTACAAACCGTCCCTCCTATTTCAAACAATATTCAGCGTACGTTTTACGACTATATCTGTGATAAAATAAAAGCCACCCAACAAAATGTTAGATGGCTTTTAAACTAATAGTGTAGATCAATAGATCTTACTTGGGGTCAATGCGGTATACTTGGTTAGTTAAAGAACTAACAAACCAGAGCTTACCATCCACGTCGGCTTTAATCCCCATAATGCCTTTTTTACCCGTATCAAATCGTGCTAATTCAGTTCCGTATGTCAACTCATACGCAATAATCTCACCAGTTTCATAATCAGAAACGTAAAGCACATTGTTGCTTAGTTCTATACCGGCAGGCTTATCCAAATCTGTTTCAGCGAATATTTTCCAATCAACTCCTGTCATTTCCCAATGCTCTTCAAGCACTTCATTGAACAAGGCCAAATCTCTCAATTTACTTCCGGTATTTGTATTCATTTTTAGAATACGCCCATTACCAGAATCTACGATGTATAACCAACCTGAAGTCTTGTCTAAGACCAGATGACTGGCAACATTATTCAGCCTTTTTAACGGTACTTCAGAATAACGATGAACCAACCCATCACTATGGTCAGATGCACCAGGTCCGTGATCTGCTTGAAAATCATACCAACAGATATGACCGTTTTGTCCGTCAAACACCCAAAAAGCGTTGTCTTTATCCGATTCTATTCCCATCGAATATGGGCTGCTATGTAGCATATCAAGATGACTACCATTACCACCAGAAGGGCGGGCATATACATTCATATCACTGCTCCACAACGATGGCCCGGTGAATGAACCCCCTTGTCGGTTAGCGTCTAATATTTCTGCTCCAGTAGCCCAATTACCATTGTCTTTACTAAACGACATAGATGACGGTAAGGCCATAAAATGCCATGCATTTCCGTCTTGTCTGTATTCTGTACTTTGATCACCTAATCCAGCGTTTGAAATAGTTACCGTATTGCCACCACTGCGGTCTGTTCCTTTGTTGATTACCCAAAGTTCGTTTGCTCTAAAAGGGTGAAAATCCAAATCCCATGGTGCGATAATTCGATCAGACTGATCTGCAATTAACGTCAGTTCTGGTGCGTTCTCACCATAATTTGCCGCAACGGCTGGTAGGTAAAATGCTGGAACTGTATTCACAGTTTCTGGTGCAGGTGTTTCCTCTTCTTCTTTATCCTTACAGGCTGTTACAAACAGCGAAAGGATTAGTAAATAAACTAAATTCTGTTTCATTTTCAATTTTGCTCAAGGCTAAAATAATTACAATTATAAGTCGTTATTGTTTTCAACCACTGACTCTCCAACGCGAAACATTACGCATTAATTACGCTTGTCCATTTCAAGAAGCAGGTTGATGTCGTCAATTATTCGGTCCATATCAAGTGCAACAGTTGCATTGTAAACCCCTCGTATATGTCCAGATTTATCAATTAAAATACACCTTTCTGTATGTAAGAATTCATCTGATGACAGGGTTAAGCCAAATCTTTCTTCAACAAAATACGACTTACGAGCCAGGTTATATATATCGTCCTGACTGCCTGTTAGCAAACTCCAATGATCTCGTAATTCATACAAATCATGAAACCTTTTTAAGGTAGCTACTGAGTCAATATCTGGAGTGACTGAAAAAGACACTAACCCAACACCAGCTGTGTTTTTAAAAGCATCCGATACACGTACTAAGTTATTGGTCATTTTAGGACAGATGGAAGGACAAGAAGTAAAAAAGAAATTCGCCACATATATTTTCCCTTCCAATTGATGCGATCCAAATGCCTCACCTTCTTGGTTTGTAAATTGAAAGGATGCAATGGTGTGACTTTTGGGTGTGACATTTTCGGCATCCCAAACCGGGCTTAAATCCGGTGTGAGGTAAAATGGTACGCCCACTTCACTTTTGTTACATGCACAGAGCGTCAATATACTACATGCTATCAGTAACTTCTGACCAAAGACTCTTACAATGTTTATTTCCTGCATTACCATATTTCCTTCCTTTTACAACGTCATAGTTTAAATATAACTCTCCATTGGCTCGCCATGCTTGTTGTCTGCCAACTTGCTGACCATTGACATAGTGCGACAACAGATATAACTGACCATTGGGATACCACTCTTTTAAGGTGTCAATGTATACCCCCTCTTCAAAGTGATAGTCGAACGCTTGTTTTCCGTTTGGGTACCATTTCTGATGATGCCCATCTCGACGGTTATCTTTATAAAACCGTTTTTCATTCGTCATGCCGTCGGCATACCAAGTTTTGTATCTCCCATGTTGCTTACCGTCTCTTACGGCATATAGCTCAACAGTGTCACTTCCAGTACTATTAAATTTAATAACATTGCCTGTAAAGCGTTCATTTTCAAAATAAATGACACCATTCTGCACCACAATGTAATCTGCATTTGCTGTTACATGTGACCACCTTTCACAACTTGAAAAAAGAAGGATGAATATTGATATTGAGAATAACCTCAACGTGTTAGCGTACCTGGGGTTCCTTTAAATCCATCACCATTTATGTATGGATCTGTGTCAGTGATGTGGTAGTGATAAATACCATCGGGGTAATCCGCAGTCACGTGTTTGTGTCCGTGGAAATTATCCAAATCCGATTCCTTTACAAGCGCCCCGTCTTCCATTGGCCCATAAACAGGAAAACCATCTAACATGAAGCCTAGTAGTGCGTTTTTACCTTTGTTTGCAGTTAAATAGGTAGGTTCCAAGTGATAGTGGTAATTCCCTTGTTGTTGTGGGTGACCATTGTATTGATCAAAAGAATTGATTTCGTCTGTAAGTGGTTGATTATTAGGCCCAGCATATTGATTGTACAATGCTACACCATTAATCGCCACACCCATTGGCCCTAAGGAAGTTGATTGATTCCCAGACTCTAGCTCCATTGGGTTCATTGGAATACGAAATACAAAACTACTTTCTGCAATTGTATTCGGGTTTTTACGGTAGTCAGGGTTTGTGCCATTATAATCTTCATACAGATCAGACCATTGTGTCCCTTGGTAATAAGGACTTTTATGATCTGGTAGTCCGTTGCATTTAATCACTACAAAATCCCCGTCTTTGTAAATATCTGTAGCACCATAGACTTTTTTATAAACTGCCAACTCATCATTATTTGTGTCATCAGTGGTTGTCGTAGGTGTCGTTGTATCGTCTTTACAAGCTGTTAATGCCAGAATACAAATGCCAGTGCCGTAAATAATGTGCTTTAATGTGTTTTTCATTGTATCAAGTTTAAGGTTAGACCAAGTAGGTTTAATGTATATTCCATTTACTGTCAATTTTAACGAAAAAAAATCCAATTGGTATGCGCCTGTGGTATATGTTCATTAGGGCTCTTGTCCTTTTACTTTCTTCATTTAGGGTTTGGCAACCTTCGACCCCTCTTCCATTAGGCTTATCAGCCTTCTAACCTTCGTCGATTAGGCTTATCAGCCTTCTGACTTTCTTCCATTAGGCTTATCAGCCTATAACCGATTTTCATTTTTGAGACCAAAAAAGAAACAAAAAGTCTTCCCAAAAATATGCTCCCTAACACAGGCCATCGCCTCCCCCGCATTTTTGGTGGGCCATGGCTCATTAATACATGCATGATTTAAGATGACCTTTGAAGTTTTCTGTAGAAATCGAGAAAGGGTTTTGTGTGGTGGGCTTGCGCTAAGCAGGCAGGAAAGCGCAGCGGCTTTGGCTGCGGGGAGGAAAAGTCTTTCGTAGAGTTCGAAGAAAACTTCTGAAGTCTTGATTTTTTTGTTTCGTTTTTTCATCAAGGAAAAAATGAAATCAGGTTAGAGGGCGGAAGCCCTAAGCAATCATCCTTCACCCTAAAAAATGTGCATAAAAACACATTACCAACAATCCACTTAAAAAGCGCTAAACACGTTTTTTCTGACAATAAATATCCTATCTTGCTTCCCCCAATTTTAAAAACGTAGCAAAAAACGTGTCATCGGTTAGAAGCATTGCACATATGGATTTGGATACATTTTATGTATCTGTCGAGCGGTTGATGGACAGTAAACTCAACAACAAACCTATCCTGTTGGGTGGAACTGGCGATCGAGGTGTTGTTGCGTCTTGTAGTTATGAAGCACGAACATTTGGCGTCCATTCGGGCATGTCGATGAAGATGGCTCGTGAGTTATGTCCTGAAGGTATTGTTATACGTGGCGAGGCAGGTGTTTATAGTAAATACTCCAAAATTGTTACTGAAATTTTAAGAGAAGAAGTACCTATTCTAGAGAAGTCAAGTATTGATGAATTTTACTTGGACCTAACAGGTATGGACAAGTTTTTTGGCTGCTACAAACTTGCAGGTCACTTGCGCCAACGCATTATTAACGAAACGGGTTTACCTATTTCGTTTGGGCTTTCAAAAAACAAAACTGTTTCGAAGATTGCCACAGGAGAAGCCAAACCAAACAATCAAATCAACATAGATTTTGGATTGGAGAAACCCTTTCTTGCGCCATTACCCATTGGGAAAATTCCGATGATTGGTTCCAAAACCGGCTTCCTACTCAATCGTATGGGTGTTCGGAAAATAAAAACCGTTCAAGACATGCCCCTTGAACTCATGGAAAAAGCGTTTGGAAAAAACGGACAAAGCATTTGGTATAAAGCAAATGCCGTTGACAACAGTCCGGTAGTTCCGTTCCACGAAAAAAAATCCATCAGCACCGAACGCACATTTGAAAAAGACACTATTGACGTGTTGAAATTACAATCGATGGTAATGGCTATGGTAGAGCAATTGGCCTACGAACTTCGTCGAGCAGATAAGGTAACTTCTTGCCTCAGTATCAAAATACGGTATGCCGATTTCCAAACGTATAGCAAACAAAAAAAAATACCTTATACATCTTGTGACCATACCTTAATTGATATTGCCAAAGACATTTTTAATGTGTTGTATAACCGCCGTATACGTGTTCGATTAATCGGTGTTCGTCTCAGTGACTTGGCAGGTGGTGGGCATCAAATTGATTTGTTTAACGATAGTTCCAAGGTGTTAAAACTGTACCAAGCCATGGATAACATCAAAAAACGATACGGTGCCAACTCTGTACGTAGAAGTGGCGCGATTCAAATCAAAGGACTCGGGCGCGGAAACCCATTTAGCGGTGAGTCCAATGTGGTACCTGCACATAGGAATGCGTGATAATGTCTGAATTAGAGAAGGATTGAATGAAGGAGAGGTTGAGGGATTGAGGGATTGGAGGTGTGAATACTTACCGTCATTTACCTAATTGGAATGGCATTTGAAAATTTTGGTTAACAAATAATATTGAAGATTTGTGTGGCGGGTGGAGCCAAGCAACAAGCGAGTGCAACGGCTCTTGTTGTGGGGGAAATTGAAATAAATATTTGTCAAAAATTTTCAGAAGTCTTGACTTTTTTGTTTCGTTTTTTGGTCAAGAAAAAAATGAAAATCGGTTATAGGCTGATAAGCCTAAACGACAATAAAATTATAAAAATATTTATAAGAATAAATGTACCTCAACTGTCACTCCTATTACAGCTACAAATACGGCACTATGTCGCCGAAAGAGCTGCTTGATGAGGCACAAAAATATGGCATAATACGGTTGGCACTAACCGACATAAATAGCACATCCGGGAGTTTGTATTATGCTATGGAAGCACAAAGTCGAGGCATACAGCCCGTTTTGGGTATAGACTTTCGCAACAGCGCCGAACAAAAGTTTATTGCACTTGCCAAAACCAATTATGGGTTCCAAAAAATCAATGACTACCTATCACAACTTCAAGCCCTAAAAATCGAGGTGCCAGACGAAGCACCTGAAATGGAAGATGCTTATATCATATACCCCCTGTTTAACGCACCAACTCGAAACCTCAAACCAAACGAATACATTGGCATAACACCATCTGATAAACGCATATGGGGGCTTAAAAACAAAACGCAAATTCCGGATGCCAAATGCGTAGCGCTGCAGCACGTAACGTTTCGTACAAAAAGAGACTTTAACACACACCGCCTACTGCGCGCCATAGATAAAAACATCCTATTAAGTCAATTACAAACCACCGAACAAGGCTTACAGAAAGACACATTTCACTCTTTTGAACTCATTAGAGAAGACTATAACCTATACCCACACCTGATTGAAAATGCGAACAAACTTCTAGAACAATGCGCGGTGCACTTTGAATTTAACCTACAAGGGAAAACACAAAACAAAGAGACTTTTACTGGCAACAGTGCATCAGATTTTGAACGATTAAAAGCCATGGCAGATGAAGGTTTGGCCTATCGGTTCAACAATCGAATTACTCCCGAAATTGCGGAACGATTGGAAATGGAATTAAGGGTAATTAATCAATGTGGCTTTGTTCCCTATTTTTTAATCAACCAAACCATTGTTAATTATGCAAGAAGCCAGGGCTACTTTTATGTAGGAAGAGGGAGCGGTTCAAACAGCTTAGTTGCTTATTTGTTGCGCATCACCAACGTAAACCCAATCGAACTTGACTTGTACTTCGAACGGTTCATTAATCCTAACCGAAAATCGCCACCCGACTTTGACATAGACTTTTCTTGGCGAGACCGGAATGACGTCACACAATTCATTTTTGACACCTATCCAAATACGGCTTTATTAGGTTCTTACATTACTTTCCAGCAAAAATCCGTCATACGAGAAATTGGGAAAGTTATGGGTTTACCCGCAGATGAAATCAAAAAACTACAACATACCGACGACCCAAGCCAATTAGATGAAATCACTCGATTGACCGTGCTGTATAGTCGATTCATTCATGGTTTACCGAGTCATCTGAGCATACATTCTAGCGGCATCATCATCACGGAAAAACCAATTCACTATTTTGGTGCAACAAGTTTACCACCAAAGGGATTCCCTACGGCTCATTTCGATATGCATATTGCCGAAGATGTAGGCATTCACAAATACGATATACTCGGACAAAGAGGTTTGGGTAAAATCAAAGACACACTACACATTATAAAAAACAATCAACCTGATGGTCCTGAATTTGACATCGACGACATCGATCGTTTTAAAAAAGACGAAAAGGTAAAAACCTTACTACGAAAAGGAGATTCTATTGGTTGCTTCTATGTCGAAAGCCCTGCCATGCGTGGGCTTATGAAAAAACTGGAAGTAGATGATTACAAAGGGTTAGTAGCAGCAAGTTCCATCATTCGCCCAGGGGTATCACAAAGTGGTATGATGCAAGAATACATTAAGCGGCATCGAACGCCATCGGCACGAGCCACGACGCATCCGGTGTTAGGAGAAATCTTGAACGAGACGTATGGGGTAATGGTATATCAAGAAGACGTGCTCAAAGTGGCACATTATTTTGCTGGGTTGACCTTAGAAGAATCAGACTTACTACGCCGTGGTATGAGCTGGAAGTTTCGTGAGCGTGTTGAATTTGTAGAAGTAAAAGACAAGTTTTTTAACAATTGTGAAGCAAAGGGTTACCCTTTAACATTGACCAAGGAAATATGGCGACAAATAGAAAGCTTCGCGAATTATGCTTTTGCCAAAGGACATTCTGCAAGTTACGCCGTTGAGAGCTATCAAAGTTTGTTTCTGAAAGCGTACTACCCGCTAGAATATATGGTGGCAACGGTCAATAACTTTGGCGGTTTTTACAGTACTGAGCATTATTTACAAGAAGCGCGATTAAATGGTGCTAAGGTGAGTTCCCCGTGTGTAAATAAGGCTGAGATTCAAACCATCATTCATGGCAAAGAAATTATTATTGGGTTTCAACATGTCAAAAACTTAGAGGCGCATACGATTACTCACCTGATCAAGGAGCGCAGAGAAAATGGTCCATTTCAAAGCATCGAAAATTTTGTAGACCGTGTTCCAGTGAGTTTAGAAATGCTTATCATTTTGATTCGCACCAATGCATTCAGGTTTACGAATAAGACCAAATCAGCGTTACTCTGGAAAGCACATTTTATGTTGGGCGCCGATAAAAAAGCCGTATCAAATACGAAATCCCTTTTTGGACACGGAAACATCAAAAATGTGGATGTCCCCAGTTTAGAACCCATGGATTTTGAAGATGCCTACGATGAAATTGAACAATTGGGTTTCCCCTTGTGTTCACCATTTGATTTATTAGAACCAGGCATTGGAGATAACAGTATTTTTTCAGATGATTTCCCAGACTTGGTTGGCAAAAACATACGAATATTGGGTTATTTGGTGCACCGTAAACATACCACAACTAGAGGTCGATACCCTCAGCAAATGATGTTCGGAACGTTTATGGACATGAAAGGTAAGTTTTACGATTCCGTTCATTTTCCACCGTCATTTCGACAATATAAAATTACGGGTAAAGGTATTTACGAATTGTATGGAAAAGTCTCTTCCGACAACGGTCATCATTCAGTCGAAGTAGAAAAAATGGAGAAGTTACCGTATCAGAAATTAGTAATTAGTTAGAGACAAAGTATCGCTCGACACTTCTGCTTTTTACATTTAGCCTACCATTCGTTCACCAGTCGCCATAGCAGCGCTCGTCATGATGTCCAGGTTTCCTGCGTACTCAGGTAAATAATGGCCTGCGCCAACAACTTGCAGCAACACGGATGTTTTTAATCCTGATACATGTCCTACGCCTTCAATAAAAACAGGTTTATCTGCAGGAATCTCTTCAAATTGAACTTCTTGGTGCAAAGAATACCCTGGCACGTACTGTTGCACTTCTGCTACCATCGCATGAATACTCTCTCGAATTTTTTCTTGATCAGCCATTTCACTCAGCGTGAACACGGTATCGCGCATCACTAATGGTGGTTCAGCCGGATTAAGAATAATGATTGCCTTTCCCCTTGTTGCTCGTCCTACTTTTTCAATGGCTTCGGATGTAGTTTCGGTAAACTCATCGATGTTGGCTCTTGTACCTGGTCCAGCTGATTTACTCGCAATAGACGCAACAATTTCGCCATAATGCACTTTTGCCACACGACTAACAGCTGCTACCATAGGTATCGTAGCTTGACCGCCACAGGTAACCATATTTACGTTCGATAAGTCTAGATCTAAATCGAAGTTGAAGTCTTTGTCAAAGCTTACCGCTGGGATCACGTATGGTCCAATAGCCGCAGGAGTTAAATCAACCACCTTCTTATCAGGGAATGCTTTAATTTTATCAAAGTTGTAATGATGTGCTTTGGCAGAAGTTGCATCAAACACAATTTTAATATCCTCCCACTCCGACATCTTTAGCAATCCATCAATACCTTCATGGGTTACGGCAGCACCCATTCGTTTGGCGCGTGCAAGTCCGTCCGATTCAGGATCAATACCAACCATGACGCTCATTTCCAAAATATTGGAAGTGCGCATTATTTTTATCATTAGGTCTGTTCCTATGTTTCCTGATCCAATTATGGCTGCTTTGATTTTCATTATTCTCTATTGAAGGACTTGTGGCAAAATTAAATTTTTGTTCTTGTTTTAAGTTCTAAAGTGTTGGTGATTTTATTTTTCATACTTTGATTACTGGAAAAGGTTCTAATATGTTCATACCTTTCAATTTGTCGCATAGGCTTATCAGTCCGCCGGCTGCCGGACAGGCTCTATAACCGATTTTTTTACCTTAATGGGTTGCTGATTAGGGCTTTCCAGCCCTATAACCATGGATTTCATTTTTTCCTTGATGAAAAAACGAAACAAAAAAATCAAGACTTCAGAAGTTTTCTTCGAAACCTACGATAGTCTTTTCTTACCCGCAGCCAAAACCGCTGCGCTTTCCTGCCTGCTTAGCGCAAGCCCACCACACAAAACCCTTTCTCGATTTCTACAGAAAACTTCAAAGGTCATCTTAAATCATGCACGGATTAATAAGCCATGGACCACCAAAAATACGGGGGACGCGCTGGCCTGTGTTGGGGAGCATATTTTTGGGAAGACTTTTTGTTTCTTTTTTGGTCTCAAAAATGAAAATCGGTTATAGGCTGATAAGCCTAATGGAAGAAAGTCAGAAGGCTGACAAGCCTAAGCGAAGAAAAGAAGCCTAATCATAGAAAAAATGAAAGTCTGATTAAAAAAGCACAAACTCCTAAAAAAGATCAACTTTCAATTGACAATTTCACATCTCCGAGCCCTTCAATTTCCGCAACAATGGAATCACCTGCCCCAATATTCACCATTGGCCCTAACGCCCCTGACAATAAAACTTCCCCCGCACGCAGCGGATGTCCATTATCCGACATTACCTGTGCTAACCACAAAGCTGCGTTCAGCGGATTATCCATGCACGCGGCACCCGTGCCTTCCGAAGCAATTTCGCCATTTTTAGTCATAGACATTTTGCAACCGGTCAAATCAATATTTTCAATTTTCACCTTGTTATGGCCTAAAACGAAGTGGCTTGCAGACGCATTATCTGCAATGGTGTCCGTTATGCGAATGTTCCAACTTTCCACTCGGCTGCCCACAACTTCAATCGATGCCACTGCATAATCAATAGCGGCTTCGAGTTTCTCCATAGTAATGTCTCCTTCCAAATCATCCTTCATTACAAAAGCAATTTCCGCTTCAGCCTTTGGTTGCATCAATACCGAAGTAGATAATGTACCTCCGTTGTCAACCTCCATGGTATCGAAAAGAACTCCATAATCTGGTTGGTCAACACCAAGCTGCTTTTGTACCGCAAAAGATGTAAGACCAATTTTTTTACCGACTACTTTTTCTCCAGCATCCTTTCGCTTATTGATATTTATTTCCTGCACGCTGTAAGCCATCGCAACATCTGTTTCTCCAATCACAGTGCGTATCGGATCGCATGGTGTTTTATAGGCATTTGCGTTATACAATATCTCGGCGGCAATTTGCTGTTTCTGATTCATTTATTTGTTTTAAAAGACAATATTACCGAGACAATTTGGAAGACAAAAACCAATTGATAAAAGAAAAAATTCACTGTTGGAATTTCAATCGATTTTTCATGCCATTAAAAGTTAAATTTGCGCCAGCATGTTGCCAAAGAAAATTATCGCTTTGTTGTTTGTCGCATTGGGTTTTACAACTCAAATTTATGCGCAAATTCTGCCAAATTTTGGAGGCCAAAGAGCGGGCTTGTCTACCTTAAGCTTTCTGAAAAACGACCTTAACCCTCGTTCGGTTGGTATGTCTGGAGCAAGTATCGCCAATAAAGTTGATGCCTATTGCGCAACATCTAACCCTGCCGCCCTTGCAACCTTATCTGAAAACACTTTAGGGTTAAGTCACTTTTTAGTAGGTGCAGGCATTCAACAATCCTTTTTATCATACCAGCACAAACTTAAAAATGAGGCTACCATGGGATTGTCGGTAAATTCTTTGAACAGTGGTGATATGTTGGTGCGTACAGAATTTCAACCGGACGGAACTGGCCAATACTTTAGCATGAGCCAAAATGCGGTTAAAGGAACGTATGCGACTAAACTTTCAAAAATGTTTAGCCTTGGCGTAGGCATAAGCTACATTTATGAAACCATGCAAGACTACAACAATAGTACCGCCGCTATTGATCTTGGGTTTCTGTATCAAACAGATTTTAAAAATCTTCGATTTGCAGTTGTCGTGCAGAATTTCGGTGGAAGTTCGACGATCAATGGCTCTACTATAGCGGTCGATTATAACAGAAATGGACCACTTGAACTTGGTCGTTACTCTTTACCAACCGTATTTAAAATGGGTTTTGCCATTGACGCTTTGAGAAAAGAAAAACACGTCATTGTTGGTTCTTTGCAACTGAACAATCCAAACGATAATGCAGAAAATATTCGTATAGGTTTTGAGTACCAATACCGCAAACTCTTCCAAATTCAAACGGGTTATAAACTAAGCGTGAAAGGACAAAGCTTCCCAACATTTGGCTTTGGATATGCGTCTAAATTGGGCGTTAACCCATTACGGATTAATTACGGTATGAACCCAACCAATTATATGGGAACACAACACAATTTTGGAATACAGTTGACCTTTAACAAAATGGAGCGATAGTATGCGTAAGTCAATCAAAAGCTTTCTACTGGTTTCTGTGCTCTTTGTTAGTTGCGATGGATTTTTTGGGACAGAAACTGACCTAGACTTTATCGAAACCCCCGAATTCCAAATTCGTGATATCTCTTACGTTCCAATTCAGCCGGCGTTAACCAACTTCATTCGTCCAATAGACATCACAACGGGTTTTGACGAACTGATTTATGTGATAGATGAAGCTACTGAAGAAGTAATTTCGCTTGATGAATCTGGACGTGAACTTGGTAGGTTTACTGTTCAGGGTGCTCGATCAATCGTTCAAGACAGACGCTTTGACCTATTGGTCATTGGATCTAAAACAGACACCATCTCAGGTCAAGCTTTTGATTTAACATGTATTTATAGAATTGATTTGCATGGTGCAAACGGTGCGTATGGCATACGTCACGCCAAAATATCAAATGAAATAGTTCATCCATTTTATTATAAATCTACGTTCTCTAGCACAGACCCGTCAGTCATTTTTAACAGAATTGGCGTTTTGGCCAACAATGATTATTACGTTACGCGCAACGGAAACGGAGGAAACAACTTTGATGGACCGGATGATGCTATTTTACGTTTTGACTCTGAAGATAACTTCGTAACCCCAATAGCGGTTAGTTCAAACGGGGCGCTTTATCGTGACTATTTCAAAAAACCTTTCGGGGTGGTAACCACTGTTCAGCCGCCTCAAATTTCTGCCAATGGAAACAACGATTTTTTGTTTTCCAGTGTAGACCCTCAAGGTGTCATTAAGGTGCAGTACATCGAGTATATTGAAACGGAATTCGGTGCCACTTACGAACCAAGGGTTATGACAACAACGGAAGATGAAGCTGATGGATTCTTAACATTCCCTTATCGTTTTGACGACCCAACAGGTGTCTCACTTGCTGGCGATGGAACCAATCATATCTTCATTACCGATTCAAAAAAAGACTCTTTATACCTTTTCTCTTTAAACGGATTTGAAGGCGTCAAACCTCCTCCAGGATATAGTTCAACAAAGTACATCAATGTATCTTTTGGTGGAACGGGCACTGGCTTATCGCAATTTAAGGAACCCACTGGCATTGCTTACAAAAACAAAGTCGTTTACATTGCCGACGCAGGAAATGGCCGGATTTTAAGGTTTAAATTAACCACTGATTTCGATTAACCACTCAACCGTTTTTTGTCGGTCGATTTTCCCAGATTCTGTTCTTTTAAACTCGTTTACCCAATATATATGTTTGGGCATCTCAAATTTTTCAAGTTCCTTTTGGAGTAGGACATCCAATTGTATTGGCCTATCTTTTTCTAAGCCAACAAAAACTAGTTTTTCTCCAAGCGCGTCATCCAATCTTTTCCAAAGAAAGTATCTTATCGAAAGATTGTTCTCCATTAAAATGTTATCAATCTTTGATTTTACTGCATGTAAATGAAGCTTAACACCACCACTGTTCAACACTTCGTCAGCCCTCGATAAAAACTGAATTACCCCGTCCTTGATACGCCCTAAATCGTTGGTTTGAATTTCAAGGCCAATTGAATGTATTATAAAATTCATGCAGCCAGTTTCACCTAAGCTAACTTCCACACCATCAAGTAAGGCAAACGTATTGGATTCCATTGTTCGCATGTTTCTCAATCCAACATGACTAGCTGTTTCTGTCATACCGTAAGAATGAAATACTTGAACTGAATTATCCTTCATAAAATGGTGGATCTTTGTTTCTAATGCAGGGCTAAGCGCTGCACCTCCAAGCAAAATAGTTTTGAAGCGGCGTAATTTTTTTACAGATTCAGGATGATCCAAGATGTTGGCCATCTGATAGGGAACTAAACTCACAAATGAGAATGGATGATCCTCAACTAACGGCTTCATTGGGTTTGCTGCAGGTTCGTATAACGCCAGGTTCCAATTGAAAATAACACTGCGCAAAACAAGCATCAATCCGCCAACTTTGTCTGTTGGCAAGCAAATTAAAACATGTTCATCTTTCGATAAACCTAACGCCAATTTACTGCCCTCTGCACTCCATCGAACTAAGTCGTCAGAAAGATGGATTGGCTTAGGCTCACTCGTGGAGCCAGAAGTTGTAATACGAATTGATTTTTTCTTTTGCCAATTATTCAGTGTTGCTTTCAGTTCTTTTGGCAACTCATCAGGCAAATGAGTTAGGCTTATCTTACCTTCAAATAGCCTCATGCATGATATAGTTTATCCAACAAATCGTCTACTTGACCTTCATCGTTGTAAATATGAGTTGAAACACGCATGCAGTGTAAATCACTTTCGCCAACATATCGTAAAATCCACTTCTCCTTCCTCAAATCTTCATATACCAGTCGGTCGTTACCTTCAATTTTAAAAGAAGCGATTCCCCCTCTCGATTGCTGTTCTTTAGGTGTAAGTAAATCGAACTTTGGATTGCTTAAAATCCCATCAACAAAGCGTTGATTTAGCGATTTAATCCGTTTTGCCACACGTTCCATTCCAATATTCAACATAAAATCAGCAGCCGAGATAATCCCTGCATAGAGCGCCGTGTTTTGTGTTCCATAAAAAAATCGATGACTGTCTGTACGTAAACCTTTAATCTCTGAAGTTGCTTTTGATATAGTCCACCCCGTATCAGAATAGCCGCCAACAAACAAGGAATCCAACTCTTCAATTAGTGCTTTGTTGGCATACAATACGCCCGTGCCTTTAGGCCCAAGCATCCACTTATGACAACAGGAGGCATACATATCGCAACCCAAATCTTTTACATCCAGGTTTAGCATGCCAACCCCGTGTGCCCCATCAATCAGGGTGTAAATCCCTCTCGATTTAGCCAATTGGCAAATTTCTTTGATTGGTAATACTTGTCCAGTAGTACAGGTAACGTGAGGCACAGCAATAACTTTAGTTTTTGGCGTTATCAACGCTTTTAATCGCGTTAAACATTCTTCTGCCGTTGGAGCCAACTCCAATACTTGAATCTCAATACCTTCTTTCCTTTTTCTATTTAACCACGGCAGCGCATTACCCACGTGTTCGTGATTGGTAAGCACGACCTCATCTCCCTCATTTAAAGGCAGGGCCCAAGCAGCAATATTAATACCTTCCGTTACATTATGTGTAATGGCAATTTCGTCGGCATCGCATTGCATCATTTGCGCTAGTCGTTCTTGCGCTTTCTGCTTCATTCCACTGTAACTTCCAGTTGAGTTAACAAACTCCATACGTTGTATTATACTCTCCCTAACGACTTTGGGAGACAGGCCCATGGTACCTGTATTGAGATAATTTAATTTATTTTGAATAGTGAATTCCTTTTGAATCCGCTTCCATGACTTTTCTGAGAGGTCTTTAACCCGTCGAAAATCTGTCTCAACCTCAGTGGTATCAGCCATTGCAGTGTTTGCAAACAACCCAACCAGCCCTGCTGCCCCTAGTTTTAAAAAATCTCTTCTGTCTTGCACAAATCAAACTTAATAAAAAATAGGATTAACCAATTGCCATGGTTCATTCAAAACTGATACTACGTTTACCTAAATAGCTGTGTTTATACGTAAATTCGCGATTCTGAAAAAATTGAGTTAAAACAATGCACATCTTAAAAAAACTGATTTTCATTCTCTTTGTATTCAATGCAACAATTACGAACGCACAAATAGGTGGCCCAGCCATTTTTAGTGTCGATGGAGATACAGTATGGGGCGCCGAATTTGAGCGCGTTTTTAGTAAAAATGATAAAACTCCTGACGTCAGACCTACCATGGCTGAACTAGAAGAGTATTTAGACCTATATGTTCGTTTTAAACTAAAAGTTAAAGAAGCTTATACCTTAGGTATGGATACTAACCAGAACTTCATTAAGGAGTTGGCAGGTTACCGAAAGCAATTGGCCCAACCCTACCTTACGGATAAAACGGTTACAGAAAATTTAATCCAAGAGGCATTCGACAGAATGAAAAGTGAAATTGAAGCGAGCAATTTGATGATTCACTTGTCTCCAGCCGCTTCACCTGCGGATACCTTGCTGGCATGGAACCGCATTAACAATTGGCGCAACATAATCTCATCTGGCAAAAAAACCTTTGAGCAAATTACACGCGACAGTAGTACGGATGATCATGGTAGAAAAAATGAAGGTCGCCTTGGTTACTTCACTGCTTTCAGTATGATTTATCCGTTCGAAAATCAAGCGTATAATACGAAAGTTGGGGCAATGAGTGTTCCATTTCGCACGCTATACGGCTACCATATCTTGAAGGTAACCGACAAACGTACGAGTCGAGGTGATTTAAAAGTAGCCCATATTTTAATTCGGGTAAACAATGAAACAGAATACGAAAAAAACAAACCACGTATAGATGCCATTTACGATCGCTTGGAGAATGGGGAAGACTTCAAATCACTCGTTATGGATTTTAGCGAAGACTTCAATACAAGAGAATCTGGTGGACAGCTTAACTGGTTAAAAAGTATTGGTGGCGCGGTTCCTGAGGATTTTAAAGAAAGCGCTTATACATTAAAAGACGGCGCTTATTCCAAACCTGTTAAAACGGAACTCGGCTGGCATATTATTAAAAGAATAGAGCAAAAAGGGTCTCCAAAATTCAAGGAGGTTAAGGAGTCCATAAAGTTTAAAATTGGTCGAGATTCTCGCAGCGAATTAAACAAAGAGGCTGTGTTAAAAAGAATAAAAGTTGAAAACAAGTTTACGATTAACCAAACTGGTTGGAATGCTTATCTCACCTCTTTAAACGACACCTCATTGTTGTACAATTGGGTGCCAACAGCCTTTCATACATCCAACACGGCACTTTTCACGATCGGAGACAAAACATATACCTACAGCGACTTCACAAAACAGCTTCGTGGTGACGCAGCCCGGAAACCAAACCAAGACGTTACTGGCTTTTGTAAAGATGCGTTTGAATCGTTTGCAGACAACATGAATTTTCAATATGAGGAAAGTGTTTTGGAGTCTAAGTACGATGACTTCAAATACCTTATGCAGGAATATAGAGATGGTATCTTATTATTCGAACTTTCCAATAAAACGGTGTGGAACAAGGCTTCTGAAGACACGGCAGGATTAAGAACATTTTTTGAAGGAAGACGCGACAATTATGTTTGGAAACCAAGAGCGGTAACCAAATCATATGTTTGTTCTTCGAAGAAATCGGCCCGTAAGGTTAAAAAATATCTCAAAAAAGATAGTAGCGACAAAGCCATTTTAACGGCTGTAAATAAAGATGATGCCCTTGGCGTTAATATCGTGTATAAAACATATGAGACAGGCCAAACAGACAACATTGACCATTTGGATTGGAACAAATCACTACACAAAATCAAAGACAAGAGTACAAACAATAAAGTATTTATCAGAATTACCGACATCCTTCCTTCAGGTCGTAAGAAGTTGAAAGAAACATTGGGACCCGTGACATCTGACTATCAAAAATTCCTGGAAGAAAAATGGATAGAAGACCTCAAGGTAAAGTACCCAGTTGCTTTATATGATGGTGCTTTAAATGAGCTTTTTTCTGACCAAAAATAATGTTAGCCCGACTGAATTTTCTAATTTCTATAGCTCTTGTATTCGTTCTAATATCGTGTTCGAATACGCAAGAAGTGTCGCGTGAGGGTGCGATCGCTAAAGTGGCTGACCACACCCTCTATATCGAAGACGTTGTTTCAGGATTGGGCGATAGAATAACAGAAGGTGACAGTGCTTTAGTCGTTGAAGAATATGTGCAACAATGGATTAGAGAAAAGGTATTGCTTTCAAAAGCAGAGACAACACTATCTAAAGAAGAGCAAGACAAAAATGATTTGGTAAACCAATACTATAATGACCTGTTAATTTACGAGTTAGAGCAAAAAATCTTAAGTGATCGTTTAGATACCAACGTTAATGAGGAAGCTATTTTAACGTATTACCAAAACAACAAAAAGAACTTTGAGTTGAAGGAGAATATCGTTCGGCTTCGTTTTTTCGTTATTCCTGAAAGAGTAACAAACCATAAAAAACTTTGGAATCGGTTTAAAGCAGGTGGAGAAGATAACTTGAGATTTTTAAGCAAGGTGTGTGAGGTGAGCAAATCGAATTACTTTTATCAAGATTCTGTTTGGCTGTCTTTCAATGATGTTTTGAAAGAAATTCCGATTATAACGTACAACCAAGAAAGTTATTTGAACAATCACCGACTTGTCAAGCTTGATGAAAAAGACAATTCTTACTTTGTAAAAATACTAGACTTTAAAATTAAGAATAGTACTTCTCCTTTTGAATTTGAAAAAGCTAGAATAAAAGCAATCATTATTCATAAAAGAAAGGTAGAATTGTTGCAACAAATTGAGCGCGAAATCGTAGAAGAAGCATACCTAAACAATAAAATAAAGAAGTTTTGAGGAATTATATAAGATTCATTTTAGTACTGAGCGTTTTTGCAACAAGTGTTGGATACACCTATGGACAAAAGGTTGGTGTATTGGATGAGGTAATTGCTGTCGTTGGTGAAAGTATAGTGCTTAAATCAGATCTTGACCGCACCTATTATCAAATGAGCCTGCAGTATCCTACATACAATGGTGATTTGAAATGTGAGTTATTCGACCAAATCCTAACACAAAAACTTTTGCTTTACAAAGCAGATTTAGACAGTTTGGTTGTTGCTGAAGAACGTGTCAATTATGAGATTGATCGCAGGATGGACTATTACGCTAATCAAGCTGGTGGTTTGCAAAATCTTGAAAAATACTTAGGGATGAGTTTGGTTGAATATAAAGCTCAGATGCGTCGAAAGATGACTGAAGAGATGCAAATTCAAGAAGCACAAAATTCCATCATATCAGAGCTTAAGGTAAGTCCAACAGAAGTTCGAAAATTCTATGAGGATATTCCTGTTGACAGTTTACCGGATTTTGCTTCGGAAGTGGAAGTTGCACAACTTCTGGTTGCTCCAAAACCGAGTGCAACGGCCGAAAAATATGCACGCGAGACTGCAGAAAAGTTAAGAAAAGAGATATTAGAAGGCTCAAGAGACTTCTGCTTAACTGCTACTATATACTCAGACGATCAAGGCTCCAAAAAGGATTGTGGGTCATTAGGTGACTTTAAACGTGGTCAGATGGTCCCAGAATTTGAGGCTGCTGTGTTTAAGCTTAAAAAGGAAGAGGTATCTAAGGTCGTTAAAACACAATTCGGGTATCACATCATCCAGCTCATTGAGCGAAAAGGTGAGATTGCCAATGCAAGACACATTTTGATTCGGCCCAAAATATTACAATCAGATTTAGAAAAAACATCCAAGAAGTTAAGTCGCGTAAAACGTCTTATTGAAGCTGACTCTAATGAGTGGTGTACGGCTGTTGCAAAATATAGCACTGACGACAATACCCAGGCCAATTGCGGTTTCTTTGTAGACCCAAACGTTGGGACGTCAAAAATTGAAATTACAGCCTTGCAATCTGATGTTGCGCTACGCGTCTCAGGATTAAAACCAGGCGGTGTTTCTCCGCCACACGCTGTTCCACAACAAGATGGATCAACTTGGTTCAGAATAGTCTATTTAAAGTCTGAAACTCCACCACATAAAGCGAGTTTAGAGAAAGACTATCAAAAGCTTTCTGTGTACGCTTTGGAAAAAAAGAAGCAAGACACGCTAAATGAGTGGAGTGAGTCGTTTAGAAAAGACGTATACGTTTGGATAGACGAAAAATATATGGTGTGCCCCGATATGGACACTTGGGTAACAAACAAAGAAAAAGTAGTGAACACGAATGAGTGAAATGTATAAAAATGATGTCGAAGCGGCTGATGCGCTCAAGCAAATAACGAATCAACTAAAAGCTGAAATATCCAAAGTTATTGTTGGACAAGACCATGTCGTTGAAGGCGTTTTAACGTCTATTTTTTGTAATGGGCATAGTCTTTTAATCGGTGTTCCTGGATTAGCTAAAACATTACTAATCAATACGATTGCAGACGTTTTAGATTTAAGCTTTAATCGAATTCAGTTCACCCCTGATTTGATGCCTTCCGATATTACTGGTTCAGAAATTCTGGATGAGGAGCGGAACTTCAAATTTTCAAAAGGCCCTTTGTTTGCCAATATTGTATTGGCAGATGAGATTAACCGAACTCCACCTAAAACACAGGCTGCATTATTGGAGGCCATGCAAGAAAAAACGGTGACAATAGCCGGACACGACCACCAACTACCTAAACCATTTTTTGTTTTAGCGACTCAAAACCCAATCGAGCAAGAAGGTACTTACCCACTTCCTGAAGCTCAACTCGATCGATTTATGTTTAACATAACGTTGGACTACCCGTCTGAAAAAGATGAAATCGAAATTGTTAAGCGTACAACGGGCAACGTAAAGCCAGAAATTAAAAAAGTAATTTCTGCCAAAGAAATAATCGCTTTTCAAGAGCTGGTGCGCAATGTGCCAATAGCCGATAATGTATTGGAATATGCTGTAAAGTTGGTAGGAAAAACAAGACCTAACTTACCTAACGCCTCAGAATACGTAAATCAATATTTAGGTTATGGTGCTGGCCCAAGAGCAAGTCAAAACTTGGTGCTTGCAGCAAAATGTAATGCCTTAATGAAAGGCAAATATTCTCCGGATATTGAAGATGTAAAATCAATTGCAAACTACGTTCTTAGACACCGTTTGGTTAAAAACTACAAGGCAGAAGCCGAAGGGATTTCTGTGGAGGATATAATTGGTAAGCTACTTTAGATTTTTCTTTAATATCTTCTCGTTGTTTAAACCTGCATAAGGTTGCCCGTACAACTCTGTGACACAATCGTTATATTTGGGATAGACGCATTATATACAGACTCCTGATATATATCAAAGAAGATTTACGCCTAGCACAGTTATCTTATTCTATTCTGGACACTTTACCCGAAGAAGGATATGATAACGTAACTGCCATTGCTTCGGAGATAAGTAATACCGCTATTTCGCTAGTACGTTTGGTTGACGATAAACACCCTATTTTAAGGTTTTTACCCAAAGCTTAACACCTTTTTTGGCATTTGCTTTTGCAAAATCTCGCGCTTCTTGCTTAAAGTAGTGTTTACCTAAATGTACATAGTATGTACCGCTCTTGTCGTAGTACATGTATGGACTAAACCCTTTGTTAACCAACGTATTAAAATACTTCGTTGCGTTTACCTCTTCAGCAAATGATCCGGCCACCACAATAAACTGCCCAGAACCCATCTGTTCTCCAGACTTGCCCGACCCAGTTGTCGTTTTTGTAGGTGTCGCTTTGGTCACCTCCACTTTTTGAACAACATATACGGTATCTACTTCTCGTTTTTTTGTTTCTACACGAGCAAGTTGATTTTCTAAATCTTCAATCTTTTTGTCTTGATTCTTCATGTCTGAAGCATGCTTGCTAGCCATCTCGCTTTTGAGTCGATTCATTTCCTCTTGTGTTGCTTTATCATCACGTTTCTGACCTAAATCAATACCCACCATCACCTCGTGGCTTCCTCCTAGTGCTTGGCTATAGTCTCCTGTTGACCAATCATACGAATAACCAAACTTTAGTTTTTCTGCAATGCGTAAACCAGCCATAGCAGTAACACCATAACCATCGCGATAGGCGGCACCTAGCCAGCCTTTGTTCACCCAATCAGCTACTAAGTTTATGTCGAATTGCCCGGGAGCATTTTTCGTATTTTTTAGTAACAACATTGGCTGCAGTTTAAAATCGTCGCTTGCCCAAATGTCGTACGAAGTCATCACCATAATGTGGTTTTGAAGATCTAACATCAAAGACGTTTGCTGTAAATCTGTAAACTCTTGGCTACTTCCTAAGAATTGAGGAACGGACAGCCCGAATTGAAAATTACCAAGTTTTAAGTTAGCTCCAATTGACGCGTCTATCACTGCACCTGGCCGTGCGTTTAGCAAGCGTAACGCAGGATCGTTAGGATCATTTGAAATGATATTCTCTGTATTAAAACGATTACTCAGAACTCCTAAGGCAAAACCTAATGACAACTGGTTTTCGTCGCTTAGTGCTATGTTGTACGCATAATTACCATAAACACTGTTTTGTGTTTGTAGCATGGTTGCATCATTAATCAAATACAACCCTAATCCTACCTTTCCGTCGTTCACCTGGCCGCTTACTGTAGCTCCGGCCGTTTGAAAACCGTCTAAACCTGTGTATTGGTTTCTTCCAAACAACGACGCCTGAGTGCTTCCTTCATGACCCGTAAGCGCTGGGTTATAAATAAACTTATTGAAATAATATTGTGAGTAAAGAGGCACTTGCTGTGCATATACGTTAGCCGATGCAATAATTAAGGCCAACAAAGCGTAAAGTTTGATGTTAAGATTTTTCATTTTGTTATCTAATTATTTGCATTGGACCTTTTAAAGTATCGTAGAACAAGCTTCCTTCTATAATGTAAATGTAAACACCATCTGGTAGCGGCTCGCCATCATAAGTACCTGCCCAATCGTGCTGGTAGTCGTTGGAGCTAAATACCGTTTTACCCCACCTATTGACGACACTGACTTTCGTATTGCCGATGTCTGGTACTTCCGACAAATCCCAAACATCATTGAATCCATCTGCGTTTGGTGTTAATATATTTGGCACCTTAATAAACTCAGGAACATCAACACTAACCAATACAGTATCTTGATCTGTACAGCCTATGCTGTTTGTTACCGTTAACACATATGTAGTTGTTTCTTGTGGGGATGCCGTTGGATTGGAAAGTGTTGCATCATCCAATGACGTTGCAGGAGACCATAAATAATCTCCGCCACCAGACCCTTGTAAAATTGTCGTTTTTCCAAACTTTATAGAAACATCAGCACCAGCATTTGCAGTTGGGGAAGGAGCAAGAGCCATGGCCACTGAATCCGTGTCAAAGCAATTGTTGCCATTATATCCGGTTACTACATACGTTTGAGCTTGGCTGGCTTGTATGGCTTGAGATGTTTCGCCAGTATTCCATACATAACTGTTTATCCCCGTCGAGGCTGATATTTGAGCTGTGTCTCCAGCACAAATGGTAAAATTGCTTGAAGGAGTAACCGATATGCGGACTGTATCGCCATGGAACAGTGTTTTTGTCAGCGAATCATTACAACCATAAGTGGTTACAATGACCAACTTAACATCATAACTACCTGTCGTGTCAAAATTATGCACCACACTACCTGTATTATATGTATCCCCATCTATCGACCACGTATAAGACTCAATACCATTTGGTCGAGGCACATTGCTTGTGTCCGTAAATTGGCAGGCCTGAGGGAAACAATTCATTAATTCAGCAAAGCCCACGTCTGGCTTTCCATAAACAGATAATGTTTTATACACTGTATCTCGATCGCCAGAATCTGAAGCAATGAAGAACATAACCGTATAGTCACCTGAGGTGCGATACGTGTAATTCGGATTTGCCACCGATGATGTATCATTGGTAGTTGATGTATCTCCGAAATCCCATCCATATGTAATGATATTACCATTTAAGGCAGTGGAATTATTAGTAAAACTTACTGGATCTCCGGCACAAGCCGTTAAAGCGTCAAACGCGGCAATCAAATCTCCTTTACCCAAACGGTTTTGGCCATTTTTAGAGTTTGCCAAGGCTACGTCCCCCAATTCGGTATTAGGCACGGTGCTTTGAATAAACCCATTGTCATCTGCAGAACCAACTCCGCCGATACTCCACCACTCGCCATTTCTAACAGTAGCCATACGTAACGTTGCCCCTTCACCCGCTTCATCGTTCGTTCCAATAACAGAATACGTCCCGCGATACTTGATATCATCATGTGGTAACATATTACTTGAAGTTACACTCCAATGATGGACATCTGAGACATGTGAAATACCGTTTGATACAGGTAAGTTTGGTGTGATTCCTTGTTCTAGCGACACTATAATCTTATCCCAATTACCAATTGAGCTATTGGCTAAATAAATCGCAAGAGGTCTTGCTCCAAAAGCCGTTCCAACCGGAAATATAATTGAGTCTGCGCTATTCGATTGAACCACAATTTCGAGTGGTCCATCAATATAACTAGCACCCGGTGCAACCACTGATTTGTTTGCAGGATTGATTAGTATTTTGCCAACCGACACCAGTCCGCTTCTTGTGTTTAAGCGTCCCGAGTTTAATTGCAAACCATTGGTAACCGTTAAGGTGTCATAAATAAAAACTTGTTTCCCAGATGCGTCAACCGTAAGGCTTGATGCCTCATTGGGGCCATACATATGCATGTGCAGCTGTTTATCTGCTATTAAGTCTTCTGCACCCATAATTTGAGTAACTCTTACATGATCATCATCCACTGACGACTCAATACCTCTTCGAATAAAACTATTTCCATCAACACCAGACACATATACATTGGTCGTATGAAAGGAAACAAATCCGAATGATTCGTCATCCATATAATGTCTGATTTGATTCTCGACATCGAAGTTGGAAGTAATTGTATTGGTTGCCCCTGTATTGCCTTCAAAAATGCAATTGGTTGCGTCGATTGGGTCGGTGTTTATAACAGCAGTGTTTGCCCAATCCAGTTGAATGTAATAACTCACAAGACGTTCAAACGAAGTATTGTTAGGGCGAAGCGCGACATTACCCGCAGCCAAAATGCCTTTTACACAATCTTGAATCAACGTATTACTTATATTAAAAATCGTTGCGTTGGAGTCTGCAAAAACTTCTATCGCCGATTGGCTTGCTTCGGTGATTAAACCAAATTCCATAGAAATACTGTCTACCCTTGACTGTTCAAATGCCGAAATACTCATCAACCCAACATTACAACTACGCATTGTGTCGTACGCTGATGACTTTACCGGTAAGTCAACGTTAAAAAAGAAGATTCCATTTTCGTAGTTGTCTATATTGTTATTCCGTAACTCTAAATTAGAAGAACCCGCACATTCTCTTACCGATATGGCTTGAAAAGCAGGTGAGCCGCTATTGGCGGAATTGAATACGTTACCTTCAACATACACATTAGAAGCTTTACTGTTAATTCCAGTAAAGTGCAACGCGATGTTTCGAACATGAACTGTGTTGTTCTGAACTACAAATGGTCGTGTGCTTGCTGTTGTAAAGTCATATACATAAATGCCATTGTTTACATTGTCTATACGGTTTTCCAATATATCTGCATAAAACCCATTCCCGCAAGTAATTGCAGTTGACTCATTAGCAAAATTATTAAACATGTTATAGGCAAAGGCACAATTTCGATTTGGTGAATTAACGTTACCAAGTGCCTCAATACCACTAGCATTCATATTCAGGATTCTATTGTTCAGAATCCCAATACCATTGTATTCTCCTAAGCATATAATACCATAAGAAAAATCTACATCGGCTCCATTTACATCGTTAGTAGAATTGACATTTGGATTATCACCATTAATAGTAAAACCACTAAATATGACCCCGCTCATGGTTATGTTCACCATGGAATTTGCACCATTAGCTGGTTCACTCAACTCTGTCATATCTGGTAAGATTATGCTTTCTGGGTTTCTGGTATCTGTACCGCTTATTCCATGATTTGATCCTAAAACAACAATTGACTTGTCAATTAAAATTGCGCCAAAATACTCTCCATCTGATACTCTTAAGGTATCGAAATCATTGGCCATCATTAATCCCGTTTGAATGGTTTGTAGTGGCCCGACTCCCCCTCCATCGTCAGAGGCACTCATTCCGTTGTATGAATCGTCGCCAATATTGGCATTTACATACCAAGTTTGTTGTGCAAATAAGATTTGAAAGCTAAACAGTAGACATACCGTTAAGCATACATGTAGTTGTTGGTTGAATTTCAGCATATTCTAATCCTTTGTTACTGTTTCGAAAAGGAAACAATGCCGGAAGTTAGTTTAAAATCAGAACATTCTGATTTACGTATTCAACGTTAACATGTTTATAAGTGGTTGGTGCTTGATTGTAAAATGGTTTACGCGTCAGAATCGCCGTTACATGGCGGCTACCAAGCTTTTTAGTTTTTCACTAACTGTAGGTAATATTGGATACAATGGTTCGCGCATGGTTGTACCACAAATATCTAATGCCTCTAAAACACATTTAATTCCGCCTGGATTTCCGTCTTCGAAGATGGCATTTATCATAGGTAAAAGCCTGTAATGCAAGTACCTAGCATTCTCAAAATTACTGTCTAAAGCATAGCGCACCATTTGGCTAAATTCTTTAGGATATGCATTCCCTATAACTGATATAACTCCAGCCATGCCTAGCGATATAAAAGGCAGCGTATAGTTGTCATCACCAGAAATAACCAGAAAATCATCCGACTTATTCTTTAACAACTGCATGTTATGATCGAAGTTACCTGATGCCTCTTTCACCGCAACAATGTTTTCATGTTCCGCTAACTGTAGAATAGTATCAACGTGCATCATGGAACCCGTTCTGCCTGGCACATTGTAAAGTATTATTGGAGCCTTAGCCTCATCAGCCAATTTAGTATAGTGGTTCACTATACCCGCTTGATTTGGTTTGTTGTAGTAAGGACTGGCAGATAAAATACCATCTACGCCATCGTAATTAAAGCCTTTTGCTCGCTCGATAACGGCTTTTGTATTGTTTCCACCAATACCAAATACAACAGGAACGCGTCCCTCGTTTATTTCTTGTATGGTCTCAAGTATTCTTGTTTGTTCGAAGTCTGTAATTGTAGGGTTTTCACCTGTTGTACCCATCACTACTAGATAATGTACACCATTAGAAATCAAATGTTCTGTAAGCTTCTTTAAGCTTTCAAAATCAACCTCAAAATTTTCTAAAAATGGCGTAACCATTGCGACGCCTGTTCCTCTAAACTTGTCCATTTCCAAAATTCTTTAAGTAGATGAGCACTTCATCTGTGAACTGCATTAAATCATCATTTGTTGCTTTAAGCATTAAGTCGAAGCAAAAGTCATATGTCTCCCAATGAGGACCGACTCTAAACTTCGCTTCAGACAAGGCGCTTATGCCCAGCAAAGGTAAGCATGAAGAAGAGTACAAATTGAGTAAATAATCAAATTTTTCTGTTGTAAATCTCACAAATTCAGATTTGTGTGGGATTTTGAAAAAGTCAAGGTGTTTATTACAGAAATAGTCTGAATTGGCATTCGGAATCAAGTAATCATCTAACTCTTTAGCGTCGAAATAGCCAAAACAAACAAGGCGTAAATGATTGACTTCACAGAAGTCCGACACCTTCTTCAACAGTTTTTCCTTATTCTCGTCGTCAGCACGATACAGTACAGCCAATCTTCCGGCTGTTCGCAGAGGCGTGAAAACGCGTTCGGCAACCACCTTGGCACTTTCGCTTTTGATTCGCCACCTTTTATATGATGTTGCGATGTTAGCCATTAATCATTTCTATAAACTCCAACTCCGATATTACTTTAACACCCAACTTCTCTGCTTTTGCTAGTTTGGCAGGACCCATATTATCCCCAGCCAGCACAAAACTAGTTTTTGCAGAAATAGATCCGACATTTTGCCCGCCATGTTTTTCGATTTCGGCTTTTAAGTCATTTCTACTATACTTTTCGAAAACACCGCTAACTACAATTTTTAAACCTTCCAAACTTGTGGATATAAGTGCTTCATTATCTGCTTGTTGCATCTGAAGTCCTGACTCCTTTAAACTGTCAACCATCTGTTGGTTTAACGCCTTGGAAAAGAACTCAACGACACTTTGGCCAATTTTTTCTCCAATTTCTTCAACGGCAATTAGTTCTTCCAAGCTCGCTTGTTCGATGGCGTCAATAGTCTTGAAATGGTTGGCTAATTTTTTGGCAACGGTAGACCCAACAAAACGAATTCCAATGCCATACAATACGCGATCAAAGGAAATTTCTTTAGAAGCTTCAATTCCCTCAATAATTTTTTGAGCAGACTTTTCACGTAAACTTATCAAACGGGTCTCACCAGTATCTTCATTGGTCACAGACTTTGAAAGCCCATTTAATTCTTCAAAAGTCAATGTAAACAAATCAGCAGGCGTCGACAGTAAACCAGCATTATACAACATACTAATTTTACCCTCACCTAAACTGTCAATATTCAACGCCTTACGACTTATAAAATGCTCAATTCTTCCCTTAATTTGAGGTGGGCATCCAAGTTCATTGGGGCAGTAATGCGCGGCCTCGCCGTCTGTTCTGGTCAACTCCGTTTCGCATTCAGGACATGAATGGATAAAAACCGTCTTTGAAGATTTGGCAGACCTTTCTTCCATATTTACCCCAACGATTTTTGGGATTATCTCTCCTCCTTTTTCAACATACACGGTGTCCCCAACGCGAACATCAAGTTCTTCAATAACATCAGCATTATGCAAACTTGCCCGCTTTACGGTTGTACCTAGTAATTGTACTGGCGACAAATTGGCCACTGGTGTAACGGCCCCCGTTCTACCCACTTGGTAGCTAATGGATTCTAACACCGTACTGGCACGCTCTGTTTCAAACTTATAGGCTATTGCCCACCTAGGAGATTTTGCCGTAAAACCCAAATCATGCTGCTGATTAAAATCGTTGACCTTTATAACAATACCGTCAATATCATAAGATAACGTTTTCCTTTTTACGTCCCACTGTTCGATAAACCGCCAAACGCCTTCAATCCCTTCCTCGATCTTCATATCGCCATTTACTGGAAGTCCCCAGGATTTTGCTTTCACCAACGCACCGTTGTGTGATTTAAATTCTTTCTCATCCCCAATCACCTGATATAGGAATGCGTCCAATGGCCGCTTAGCGACTTCAGACTGTTCCTGCATTTTGATTGTTCCTGCAGCACTATTTCTCGGGTTTGCAAAAGCTTTCTCCCCTGACGATACCCGGTCTGCATTCATTTTATCAAATGCTTTCCTATGCATGAATATTTCGCCACGCACTTCTACTTCAGACGGGTAATCTCCAATCAATTGATGTGGGATACTTCGTATGGTTTGTACATTGACCGTTACATCGTCGCCTTGCACACCATCTCCGCGTGTTAAAGCCCTTATCATTTTGCCATTTTCGTACTTGATGCCTATGGCCAATCCGTCAAACTTCAGTTCACACGTATATTCATATCCTTCACCAATGAGCTTCTTTATCCTATTGTCGAAGTCAAACAATTCCTCTTTGCTATAGGTGTTTCCGAGCGATAGCATGGGCACATCATGTTGTACCGTATTAAAGTCTTTGGTGACCGCACCACCCACCATTGAGGTTGGCGAGTTTGGTTGTTTATACGCGGGGTATGCTACTTCAAGTGCCTCAAGTTCTTTTAATTTTTGATCAAATTCACGATCAGAAATAGTTGGCATGGCCAACACATAATAATTGTAATTATGTTGCTTTAACGATTCGGTTAACCGAATAATGGTGTTTTCTATCTCTTGAGACATTGTTGTCAATGTGAATCTCAAAAGTATAAAAATCCCCAAGACAAGTTAGGGCGATTATTGGATTTATTAATGGAATCCTCCTGCCTGAAACTCTCTGGAAAGATTAAAGCCAAAATGAATGTTTCCTTTCGACCATTTATTGGTCGTTTGTGTTATCGCAGCTTGTTCAAAAGTACCATTAGCATTTGTTAAGTGCAGCTGAAAAGTGTGCCACCCCGTATTGATGTCAATTCCAATGGATAATGGATCAATAAACTGATCTGAAATTTGATTTGGCGCAACCCAGAAATACTCAATGTTTAATGTAATAGAAGGCAAAATTTTCTTTTTAAACCCTACACCCATCGAGAATACATCGTTGTTGTACTTACTAGAGTCAATCAAATTTCGGTGAATGACGGTTGGCATAATCTGGGCGGAAAATCCATTATTAAATTTACGTGCAACAACCAACTGATGAAGATACCCAATCCTGGAACTGAAATAATTGGTGCGGCCCTGTGGTGCTTTTTCGGTGTTCATCGTAATACCTGCGATATACGCTGCACTTATAGGCATGTTCCCGTTTTCCTCAATTTGGCTCAAAAACTTGTATTTGACAAAGCCATCTACCGTTTTCTGAAACGTACTTCGACCGATACCTGCGGTTAATTTATCTGTAATGCCATAATCAAAACTTAAACGCATCGTAGCATTGTCTAACCCAAAGAAATTATCATACCCTTCTGATACATCTCCAAATCGGTGATTTATTCTAAAATCGAGTACCTTCTTTTCGATAGATTCTGTCGTATGACTGTTCACAATCCTACTACTGTAAAAAGTCTTTTGTGCATATACAACCGGTTCGTCAAGCAAACCAGCGAGTTCGTCATCATCCTGCGCCTTTGCAACTGTAACCACAAGTAATGCAAAAAGTATCCCTATAAATTTATTCATTTTGCGATTTTTAGTTGTTTGGTGCCCCTGCATTAATCCAAGCCGTAATTTGATTGATGTCACATGTTGGAAGCATCGTATTGTTTGCACTTTTGGGCATAAACGAGGCAATTCCATCATGGGTTATTGACGACAGTAATGTGCCATTGTCCACATATGTTTTCACATTGGTATATCCTTCCAAATCAACACCACCGCCAAAAAAACCGGCGTTACTTGTGTTGTGGCAGTTTAAGCACCTATTTGTTAAAATTAGAGACACCTGGTCGCTAAATAAAACATTAGTTGTTTCACACGCACTACTTGGATACAACTCTTCTTCTACATCGTAATAACAGGAAGTAACGCTAAGCAAAACAAGGGTCACACACCCCAGTACTATTGAAAAACTTTTCATAATCTAATTGTCTTTTGCCCCTTCTGCAATCCAAATTCTAATCTGATCATTCGCACATTTTTCTAACGGCCCTGCAGGTGGCATGGGCTTTTTAGGCCCTTGACGACCTAAAACGTTTTCCAAATTTCCATTATCCACTATGGCTTTTACCTGATTATAATTTGTAATCCGAACACCTCCAGATGCATTTGCTCCGGCATGACAACCGCGGCAGGTTGCATCAATGATTGGCCACACATTCACCGAAAAAGTAACATTCGACGTATCACACTTATTGGCACATTTATTATTCTTAGCCCCTTGATTTATCCAAATTTTGATAGCATTTTTTTGCTCAGGTGTTAGACTTGCTGGTGGTGGTGGCATTATTTTGTCTGGATCTGATTCTACAATCACTTCATACAGTTCACTCCCACTTGCATCTCCAGGTTTAACATCACCGGTACTTATAATTTTGTCATAGCTACTTAAATCTACCCCATCTTCCTGTGTTGCGGCATCATGACAACCACTCATCGCACAATTTGACGAAATAATCGGGAGTATGTCGTTCACAAAATATACCGTATCCAGGCTACAGGTATCTGCGGAGGTAACAGCAGTTATTGTATTGTTTGGGATAATATCCTCTTCTGGTTCATGTTTGCAGCTTTCGATTCCTGCCATTACAAGAACCAATATAGCCATTAGACCAAATGCTTTCTTCATTCTTTTTTATTTATAACGACGAATATATACATCTATGATTCTGCTGACATCACATATCATATCTGTTTTCTCATTAAAACATCACATTATGAATACCAAATAAGACATAATGGAGTGGGTCGTCAATTTCCCCAACCCGTGACAAAAAGATTTGAAGCACCCCGAATCCCACACTTTTGAACCTTGTGATACCCTTGTGCGGCAGCAAATCGGATTTCTTCTGCGGGCTGGTTATTGATCCAGGCATCCAATACATGGTCGAGCACGTAGGCCTCTGGTGCAAGTAAGTGAGCTGTCATCACCAACGGATAACCTCCTGACTTGTTTAAATAATCGACATAATAACTGTGCGATACACACGCAATGGCTACGGCATCTTTGAGGACACCGTCTATATTATAAACGGTATCAATCGACACATCCATCAATCCATTATGCCCGTTAAATACAACCAAATCCGTTGTTGATCCGATCACAATACTCGAGTCACCAATCGCAATCGTATCGGTCTTAAGTCCTGCAAGTGTGTTGAAGTAGTCTTTAACACACGATTCCATTTGATCACCCCGGTAGGCATCGGCAACTAGAATTACATTTTGGCCAGCGTGTTTAAATACTACCCGTTCCAAAACATTGGTGCTGACATTGAAGGTTGACCCAAGTGTTTGCCATTTGCTACTCCTTTTAAAATGCGTTTTTATGCCATATCCTGCCCCCCAATACAAGTTGGTTCTCAAGTTAGTTCCATCCCCTAAACTAGCATTTACCGGCACAATACCTTGGAATTCGTTGTCGCATAAGGGTACATAAACATGAATAATTCTAAGTTCATTCCGATTACTTTTTGCTCGAAGACGTTGTTGAATAGAATCCCGCGAAAATTGATTTACCGGCACTCGTTTCACTATTCGCGTCGTATCTGCAGATTCGATTGCATGCGAATTTTTTTCGCCGATTCCGTCAGCCTGCGACGGCTGCCTGCAGTTTAAAAATCCAACAACCAAAAGAATTGTAATTATACGGGTAGCATGTCTCATATCACCAAAACGAAAAAGCCCATTGTGTATTTTGCATTCGGGGTATATTTTGGCTTTAATTTGTAGGATAATTTCTTTGGTAACATGAACAAGGTATTTACGATTTTCTGTTTACTCGCAATAGGTTTAAGCAGCTACGGACAAGATAAAGGAGTTTTTTCAGGAAACTTCCAAAGCAATTTCTCAGTCTTTGTTCTAGACAGTTCCATTGGGGCATATGAAAGTCCGCAGTATACTAGCCAAATCAGTAGTGCTGAAGCGTGGCTATTCACAAATTATCAATTGAAAGGATTCAATGTTTCGGCTAGATACGACCTGTTTAATAATAGCAATTTATTAAACCCTACAGGTACTTTTAGCGGACACGGGTTGGGGTTTTGGCAAATAAAAAAATCAATCGACAAGTTAACGATAACTGCCGGTTCATTTTACGATCAATTCGGATCTGGTATTGTTTTTAGAGCCTACGAAAACAGATTAATCGGTATCGATTATGCGGTTGAAGGGGTTCATGCTAAGTATCAAATTAACAACGATTTTTTTGTTAAAGCGTTTACTGGAAATCAAAAAGGCTCGGGTGCACAAGGCAATCGTTTCGGCACAACAGGTGAAATAGTGAAGGGTGTCAATTCAGAAAGAATTTATCGTCTTAAAAATGAAAAAGGAATTCTGATGTTAGGGGCAAGTGCCTTTAATCGAACATTGACACAAAGCTCAATGAACGATTTAATTACAGAAATAAACGGTTACGACAGTGTTTCTCACAGATTCGCACCCAAGTATAATTCATACGCAGTTAATGGATACTTCAATTTAACCTTGAAAGACGTGAGTTTGTCTTTTGAACACAATCGAAAAGCTAAGGAAGCGGTTAGGGTACCAGAAGGTCGATTGCAGTTGCTACCTGGAACAATAAACTATGCAACACTTAGTTATTCAAAAAAGAAATTAGGCAAGAAAAAGAAAAGTGGGTTTGGTTTTAATGCTCAATACCGAAGAATTGAAAATTTCCAATTGCGTACAAATCCAAATGATCTTTTGCTAGACGGTTTACTTACCTATCAACCGTCGTTAACACGACAAGCTTCTTATAGATTATTAGCGCGTTACAATGCTCCAGCTCAAGACTACGGTGAAGAAGGTTTTCAAGCCAGCTTGGTTTGGACAATTAAGAAAGGCAAAACCCTTTATTTAAATTATTCGAATGTTAAAAAACTTAACGGTGAGCAACTCTATAGAGAGTACTTTTTTAATTACGAACATAAATTCAGCAAAGTCTTTAAAGGGAAGATTGGTCTTCAATCAATCTTTTACAACCAACAGATTTATGAAAGTAGAGACACGAGCTATAAGGACGTAGAAACCATAACGCCATTTTTTGAATTAACCTATAAGCTTAGTCGTCGTAATTCATTGCGAATGGAGACGCAATATTTAATTACGGAACAAGACCTTGGTAGTTTTGTTAACGCCATTTTAGAATTGAATATGTCTCCACGGTATTCATTCTCCATATCCGATATGGTTAATGTTTCACCTGTGCGCCAGAAGGATGCCAAAGTCACTGATGATGTGGTACATTACTGGTCTGTATTTGGTAAGTACAATATTCATACAACATCATTTACACTGGCCTATGTACGCCAAGTGGCTGGTGTCAATTGTACTGGTGGTATTTGTCGAATTGAACCTGCCTTTAGTGGTGTTCGTTTTACTTTGACTACAAACTTTTAAGATCAGCTACACACATGGTTTACGATGTCGTTATAATCGGTGGTGGAATTGTTGGGCTGGCAACAGCGTATCAAATTCTGCAAGACAAACCGGATACAAAGCTTCTCATTCTTGAAAAAGAAGCAAAGGTTGCCTCCCACCAAACAGGTCACAATAGTGGTGTTATTCATTCGGGCTTGTACTACAAGCCAGGTTCTTTAAAAGCTATAAACTGCAAAACAGGATACGACTTACTCATCGCATTTGCCGACAAGCATAATATCCCATACGATTTATGTGGTAAGGTGGTAGTGGCAACGCAAGAAAGCGAATTACCTGAATTAGACAAACTGTATAAGCGCGGAATAGAAAACGGCCTTGATGGGCTTAAAATGATTGACGCTGAAGAGTTGAAGAAAATCGAACCACATGTTGCTGGAATTAAGGGAATTATTGTTCCGCAAACCGGCATAATAGATTACACACTTGTTTCGCAGAAGTACCTTGAGCTTGTTGAAAAAAGTGGAGGTGAGATTAGATTTAATTACAAAGTAAATGGCTTTGCCAAAAGCGACGACAAATGGGTTGTTAGAGGTAAAAACCAATTGGTTGAAAGCCAATCATTTATCAATTGTGCTGGTCTATATTCTGATAAAGTGGCTGGTTTGACCGAAACCATGGACACCAAGATTATCCCTTTTCGAGGTGAATATTACATGCTTAAAGATTCAGCAAAACACTTAGTTAAGCACCTGATCTATCCAGTACCTGATCCAAATTTCCCGTTCTTGGGTGTGCACTTTACACGCATGATGAATGGTCATATCGAGGCAGGACCAAATGCTGTTTTAGCTTTCAGAAGAGAAGGCTATAAAAAACGAGACATCCATTTCGGAGAGTTGTTAGAAAGTTTAATGTGGCCAGGGTTTCAAAAAGTAGCCAAAAAGTATTGGCGCACAGGTTTGGGTGAAATGTATCGATCATTCTCTAAGAAAGCGTTTACCAAGGCTCTTCAAAAGTTGATTCCAGAAATTACAGCCGACGACTTGGTAACTGCTGAAGCTGGTGTTCGAGCACAGGCTTGCGACAAAACTGGAGGTTTGCTAGACGATTTTAAGATCATTGAAAAACACGGTGCCATTCATGTTGTGAATGCCCCAAGTCCTGCTGCCACGTCTAGTTTAGCTATAGGTAAAACTGTTGCAGAGTTGTGGTCTAACAACGCTCAATAACCAATTATTTATTTGCAGTTAGAATTCTGGCAAAAGGCTAACTTTGCCGCCTGTAATGCTCGAGAAATTAGAATCTATATATCAGCGCTATTTACAAGTTCAAACCCAGTTGAGTGATCCCGACATTTTTAGTGATGTCAAAAGATTCAACACCTTAAATCGCGAATACGGAGATCTAAAAGAATTGGTCGAGGTATATCACGTTTACAAAAAGCTCGTAACCAATTTACAAGAAGCCAGAGACATCTTAAAAAATGAGTCGGATCCTGAATTAAAGGAAATGGCAAAAATGGAAATTGATGAGCTTGCCGATCAGCAGGAACCAATGGAAGAAAAAATTAAATATCTTCTTATTCCAAAAGATCCAGACGACAACAAAAATGCCATTGTAGAGATACGTTCAGGAACTGGTGGTGACGAGGCTAGCTTGTTTGCCGGTGACCTGTATCGCATGTATGAACGGTTTTGTCAGAATCAAAAATGGAAAACCGAGGTCATAGAATTGATGGAAGGTAGTGTTGGGGGATTCAATAAAATTGTATTCGAGGTTACAGGAAAAGATGTGTACGGAACATTGAAATTTGAAAGTGGTGTTCACCGTGTACAAAGAGTTCCTGATACTGAATCACAAGGTCGTGTGCACACTAGTGCTGCAACTGTTGCTGTGCTTCCTGAAGCTGAAGAAGTGGATGTTGACCTCAACATGGGAGACGTTCGGAGAGATACGTTTAGAGCATCTGGTGCGGGTGGACAGCACGTAAACAAAACGGAATCTGCCATTCGGCTCACACACATTCCTACGGGTATTGTGGTAGAATGTCAAGATGGTCGTTCACAACATCAAAACTACGACAAAGCCTTAACCGTACTAAGAACACGTTTATACGAAAGAGAGCTTGCCGAACACAATTCTAAAATTGCCGCCGAAAGAAAATCTTTAGTTTCTACAGGTGATAGATCTGCCAAAATTAGAACGTACAACTTCCCTCAAAGTAGGGTGACTGACCATAGAATTGGCTTAACCCTTTATAATTTACCAGAAGTATTAGGCGGTCAAATTCAAGACATTATCGACCAATTAAAAATGGCTGAAAACACGGAGAAACTAAAAGCAGGCGGGCTTGAAGATTAGTCTGTTCATAATTTGTTTGTAGTAATAGAACTTCAACCAGCAGCACCCCTTATCATCCAATTATATTTGTTAATCAATTTCGCATACACATCATTTCAAATTGTTATAAATCATGAGATTTAAAGCCCTCGAAATCGCGTTATCACGCCAACCAATTGAAGCTTCCAGAAAATTTGACTCTATTCAAGACATGTACGCTATCAATGTTTTTAACGATGATGCAATGCAATCGCATCTCGATAAAGACACATACAAGTCGCTGAAAAAATCCGTCCACGATGGCACAAAAATCAGCCGATCTGCAGCAACACAAATTGCGACGGGTATGAAGTCTTGGGCAATGGCGAAAGGTGTAACACATTATACGCACTGGTTTCAGCCATTAACCGGAACTACAGCTGAAAAGCATGATTCTTTTTTCGAACCTCAAGATGGACGTGCCGTTGATAAATTTAGCGGAGATTCATTAGTTCAACAAGAGCCAGATGCTTCAAGCTTACCTAGTGGTGGATTGCGAAACACTTTTGAAGCAAGAGGATATACCGCATGGGATCCTTCCTCACCTGCTTTTATTTATGAAAACACAAGTGGTAAAACACTTTGCATTCCGACTGTATTCGTATCGTATACTGGAGAGGCGCTGGATTATAAAGCACCACTATTGAAATCAATAGCGCTTTTAGATAAGGCCGCTACTGATGTGTGTAAATACTTCTACTCGGATGTGACCAAAGTTGGCGCGTCTTTAGGTGTAGAACAAGAATACTTTTTGGTGGATAAGGCACTATACAACCAACGACCAGATTTAATCATGTGTGGTCGAACACTTTTTGGTTACGCTGCTGCGAAAAACCAACAAATGGATGACCACTACTTCGGTTCTATCCCCGACCGTGTGTTTAATTACATGGTAGATTTTGAAAACGAAGCACTCAAACTAGGTATTCCTGTGCGAACCCGTCATAATGAGGTTGCCCCAGGCCAATATGAGTGTGCCCCTCAATATGAAGAAATAAATTTAGCAGTTGATCACAATCAATTGCTAATGGATTTGATGGATGAGGTGGCCAACCACCATGGGTTTAAAGTATTATTTCACGAAAAACCATTTGCAGGAATTAATGGAAGCGGTAAGCACAACAACTGGTCTTTGCTTACCAACACTGGCGTAAATTTATTGAGCCCAGGCAATAACCCATTGTCTAATTTAAGTTTCGTCACCTTCTTTATAAATACGATTAAAGCATTTCACGACAACGCTGATTTGTTGCGTGCAAGTATTGCTTCTGCATCAAACGACCACCGTTTAGGAGCAAATGAAGCTCCACCGGCAATCATGTCGATATTTATTGGTTCTACGCTTACCAAGATGCTTGAAGACATTGAAAACAATGTTAAAGCGACCAAAGGTTCGCCTGAAGACAAAACCATATCAATTGCTCAGATTCCTGAGATATTGTTAGACAATACAGATCGAAACCGTACTTCTCCGTTTGCCTTTACTGGAAACAAATTTGAATTACGCGCCGTTGGGTCTTCAAAGAGTTGTGCTTCACCGATGATGGTGTTAAACGCTTCAATGTCGCATCAGCTAATACAATTTAAGAAAGATGTTGATCAACGTATAGCGGGTCAAAAAGAAAAGAAAAATGATGCCATTCTTGCCGTATTGCGCCAGTATCTAAAAGACTCAAAACGGGTTCTTTTTGAAGGAAACGGTTACGGTGATGAATGGGTAGTTGAGGCTAAAAAACGCGGTTTATCAAATTTAAGAGATACACCAGCTGCTCTCGACGCTTTCATTAGTGACCAAACCGTTAGCATGATGAATGGACTTGGAATCTTTAAACCTCAGGAGTTAAAAGCCCGTCATCATATTGAGCTTGAAGATTACATGAAGAAGGTTCAAATCGAAGGTCGAATAATTGATGAAATGACCTATACGCATATATTGCCAGCAGCCTTGCAATATCAAAAAATGGTGGCCGACAACGTAAACTCATTAAAAGCTTCAGGTATCGGCAAAAAGCAAGTTGATGCATCTATGAGTGTACTTGAAGAAGTAAGTGAACACATCAACGCACTTAAAACAAAAGTAGACCGAATGGTTGAAGAGCGAAAAAAAGCAAACAAGCTTGACTCCATTGAGCAGCAAGCAAAGGCTTATAGTGCTAAAGTGAATAGCGAATTTGATGACATCCGGTATCACGCCGATAAGCTTGAGCGACTGGTTGATGATTCGTTATGGTCTATTCCAAAGTATCGAGAATTACTTCACATTAAATAGGAATAAAGTATAGGAAAGCCTTCCAAATTTGGAAGGCTTTTTTTTATTACACCCAACCCTTTGGTTGTCGGGGACGTCAAGCAATTGATAAAAAGTTAGTTAAAGCTAAAAAATGCACTTTGCTTTCGGCAAATTTTATTTGGAAATGGGTCGAATAATGTTGATTTTTGGCAATTAAACAATCCGATAAATACCTTCTCAGAATGAATCGTAGGAATCTAAACTTAGCCTTGTATGCCCTTGTAATCGTTGCATTTTTAACTGGATGTAAAGCAAGCTTAACGGAGGCTAACAAAAATTACGACTTACATCAATACGCAGTGGCTGCGGATATGTACGAACAGGTACTGAGTCAAAATGACGACCTAACCAAAGAACAAAAACAGCACATTGCTTTCAAAGCTGCCGAAGCTTACCGCCACAACCACAACAGTAAGCGCGCACTTAAAATGTACTCGAAGTCTATAAAATATGGACGAAAAGACGCCATTGCCACTATCCGTGAAGCGGAAATGTACATGGAACAAGGTCTATACACCGAGGCTTTAACGAAATTAAAAGCGTATAAAAAAGCGAATCCAGCAGATCCAGAAATTGACAAACGAATTGAAGGTTGCGAGTTAGCACTTAAGTGCGGAGACAAAAAAACGCGTTATATCATCGAATCATTCAAACCAGCCAACAGAAGTAAGGTTGATGACATGGTTCCACGTTATGCTGACCGTAAACATAAATCAATCATGTTTACTTCAGATCGTGAAGACGGGGTAAGCAACAAGCAATTGAAATGGACAGGAAGGAACTACGGTGACTTCTGGTTGGTTGAGCAAAAAGGACGAAGAGGAAAAATCAAATGGCAATCGCCAGTATTGGTTGACGGATTCACAGAATATTTTGACGGTGTTGCCACTTTCGACAGACGTTATTCAACGATGTACTTTACTCAGTGTAACGGCATTGATGGGAAAGACACTACATGTAAGATTTACGAAGCAAAAAAACGTGGAACAGCTTGGGAAATGAATCCAGAACCACTTCCTTTTTGTAGCGATATGTACGACTGCGGTCATCCAGCCTTATCTCCAGACGGCACGAAATTGTATTTCGTTAGTGATATGGAAGGTAGTATGCAGGATGGAGATAAAGAGCCTCGAGAACGTACGAAAGATTTATACGTTGTAAATTACGTAAGACGTGGAAAAACTTGGAGTGACCCAATCAATCTAGGACCGGTTGTAAATACAACAGGAGATGAGAAATTTCCTTTTGTGCATGAAGACGGTACACTTTATTTTTCATCAGATGGACATGTTAGTCTTGGAGGTTTAGACCTTTTACATACAACTCAATTAAGTGAAAGTCCAACCGATTGGTCTGATCCAATCAACATGGGATGTCCTGTGAATTCGAAGGGTGATGACTTCGGTATCATGTTAGATACAGATAAAGAACACGGTTTCTTTACTTCGGATCGCTCGAGAGGTGATGACGATATTTACGAGTTTAGCATGACGCCAATCATTCTAATTTTAAAAGGTACTGTAACCGATTGTGACAACACACTTCCTTTACAAGGCGCCTTAGTTGAAATTAGTAATGACCAAGATTCATCTAAAATTAGGTTAAAAACCGATGAGCGTGGATACTACGAGACACCACTTAAACTTGGTGTAAATTATGAAATCAAAACGTCAAAAAGAGAAGACTACTTTTATGACGCTGAAGCAAAGTTTGTTACTACCGTAGGACTTGAACAAAGTGCTGAGTTTATTAAGGACTTCTGCCTCAAAAATCAGTGTAACGATGTTTTCGTTCTTCCGATTTACTATGGTTTGGATAGTGCCTTCCTTAGAAACGAGTCTAAGAAAGTATTGGATGGTTTGATTGCCACATTAAAGAAATATCCAAAAATGAGTGTGGAATTAGGTTCACACACCGATTGTCGAGCATCATACGAGTACAATAGAGACTTATCTCAAAGACGTGCCGATTCAGCAGTAAACTATATCTTAAAAAGTGGTATTAATCCTTTCCGATTAGAGGCTAGAGGATATGGTGAATCACAGTTAACCAACGAATGTGAGTGTGAAGGTGCCGAGGTTGTTCCATGTACTGAAGAAAAACATCAAGAAAACAGACGTACAACAGTTAAGGTTGTTAACTGTAAGTATGAATTTAAATGGAGTAACCCTGAGGTTCAAGACACCAACCAGGTGGCAATGGATGGCGAAACCATTTATAGTAAAGTAATTATTCAAGCGCGTAAAGACTACATCAAGAATCACGGTAGCGAGTACGAAAAAGAATTGAAAAAAATTCAAGCTGAAGAGAAACGTAAGGCTGAAGAAGCTGAAAAGAAACGTTTAGCCGACAAATACGACATCATTCCAATAATTAAAGTACGCGACAACTACTTTGTAAGCGGTACTATTGGCAGAAAACGTATCAAATTCCAATATGATCCGGATGGTTCTAGAGCAGAAATTCCACAACGAACCGTGGAGGCTCTCATTAAAGCAGGTAAAATTTCTGTTTCTAACTTCTCAGACGGAAACAAAAAATTGAAGCTTACTGACGGAACAAAACTTACAAGTACATCCTTCAAAATTCCTGAGTTGGAGCTTGATGGAGTGTTATTGACTCGCGTGCGTTGTAAGATGGTTGACGATACTAAAAAGCCGAAGTTAGGCGCAGGAGTATTCAATAAAGATTACATCGACGTAGAAATAAAAGACAGCAAGTTATACTTGACGAAAGAACAGTCAGACCGCTAGTCTTTGTCTAAAGATTAAGAGCCTATTTGACTTTGTTAAATAGGCTTTTTTTATGTCTGATAATCCAACTTATCTTTGCGCTTCAATATTCAATATGAGTCGGTATTCCAAAAGAGGTGTAAGCTCTAAAAAAGAAGACGTACACAACGCAATTGCTAATTTAGACAAGGGCCTATATCCCAATGCGTTTTGCAAAATTATTCCAGATTTTATGGGTAACGACGCGTCGTACTGTAATATCATGCACGCTGACGGTGCTGGCACTAAATCATCTTTAGCCTACTTGTATTGGCGAGAAACGGGTGACTTAAGTGTTTGGAAAGGCATCGCACAAGATGCTATCGTTATGAATTTAGACGACCTTTTGTGCGTTGGTGTTACAGACAATTTTTTGTTGAGCTCAACCATTGGCCGAAATAAAAACAAAGTACCAGGGGAAGTGATTTCTGCCATTATTAATGGTACCAACGAGTTTATTGAAGAAATGCAGGCCCATGGGGTAGACATCGTTCAAACAGGTGGTGAAACAGCTGATGTTGGCGATCTTGTAAGAACTATTATCGTTGACAGCACGGTAACAGCTCGGGCCAAACGAAGTGATATTATTCCTAACCACATTAAGTCTTCTGACGTTGTTATCGGACTCGCATCACACGGGCAGGCTACCTACGAAAACTATTACAACGGTGGCATGGGTAGTAATGGTCTTACCTCTGCACGTCACGATATATTTAAAAAGGATTATATCACAAAATACCCAGAGAGTTTTGACCCAGAAATAGATCTTGATCTAGTATATGTTGGCAGCTATGGTTTAACCGATACCGTAACCGATATGCCTGTTGATATGGGGAAGGCCGTTTTGTCTCCGACAAGAACCTACGCGCCTGTTATTCATAAGGTATTAGAAGAACTGCGTTCTGAGATAAACGGGATTATCCATTGCTCTGGTGGTGCACAAACCAAGGTTTTACGTTTTATTAAAGACACGAAGGTGGTTAAAGACAACCTTATGGACATCCCACCATTGTTTACATACATACAACAAGAATCTGGTAGCGATATGCGCGAAATGATGGAAGTGTTTAACATGGGACACCGCATGGAAATCTATACAGCGGAATCAAATGCGGAGCAAATCATTTCCATTGCCAAAAGCTTTAATATCGATGCGCAAATCGTTGGACGATGCGAACCAACCAACGGCCAAGAGCTAGAAATAACCCACAACAGCGAAACCGTAAATTGGAGCTTCTCCGAATAACGTGACAGAAACTACCGCCATAAAAAAGAAAGATATTCGCGATTTGACCTTAGAGCAAATCACCGAAGCTATGGTTTCTTGGGGCGAAAAACCTTTTAGAGCAAAACAAGTTTTTGAATGGTTATGGAAGAAACGCGCTCGGTCTTTTGACGAAATGACTAACCTATCACAGTCGCTTAGACAAAAGCTTTCTGATGCGTTTACCTTTAATACCATCAAACCCGACGTAGTCCAAAAAAGTAACGACGGTACGGTCAAAATAGGTTTTAGACTAAACGACGGCAATTTGGTTGAGGGTGTTTTAATCCCAACAGCTAAACGTATGACGGCCTGTGTTTCGAGCCAAGTTGGTTGTAGTTTAAGTTGTACTTTTTGTGCCACTGGGTATTTGAAACGCCAGCGAAACTTAAAACACTACGAGGTATTTGATCAAGTCGCCATCATCGATGAAATTGCACAAAAGCAGTTTGACATTCCGTTGTCCAACATCGTTTTTATGGGCATGGGTGAACCTCTACTCAACTATAAAGAGGTTTTAGACGGCATTAACCACATCACACACCCAGATCAAATGGGTATGTCACCTAGTCGGATAACCTTGAGTACTGCCGGTATTACCAAAATGATCAAGAAGATGGCAGATGATGGTGTCCGCTTTAATTTGGCGCTTTCTCTGCATGCCGCCACTAATGAAAAGCGGTCGAAAATCATGCCGATTAACGATAGCAATAGTTTAGAAGACTTGGTCGAGGCTTTAAACTATTTCTACGACGAAACTGGTTCTAGAATTACATTAGAATACTGTGTCATCAACGAAGTGAATGACCATCCAGAAGACGCTGAAGAACTGGCAAGATTCGCCCGACAGATTACGTGTAAGATTAACTTAATTGAATACAACCCAATCGAAAACGCTAATTATTTGGGTTCGTCAGGTAATCGGATTGATGCATTTGCGAAACAACTGGAAAAACGCAGATTGATTGTCAACGTACGTCGCAGTAGAGGCAAAGACATAGACGCTGCTTGCGGGCAGTTGGCAAATAAGAATTAGAGTTGTTAGAGCTCTAATTTGAGCCTACTCCCATAGTAGAGAGTTGCTTTAACATTTCAGCAACCATTGTCTCCAAGTTAAAATCTGGACTCCATCCCCAATCATTACGTGCAGAAGAATCATCGATACTTTGAGGCCAACTTTCTGCAATTTGTTGACGTCCGTCAATATCATAATCAATGAGGAAACCTGGTCGTTGACGAGCAATTTCTTCAGACAGCGTTTTAGGATCAAAGCTCATGCCCGAAAGATTGTATGAACTTCGAACTTTTATCAAATTCGAATCGGCTTCAGTAACATTTATCGTCGCTTTTATCGCATCGTCCATATACATCATCGGCAAAGCCGTATCCTCCTTGAGAAAGCATGTGTATTGGTTTTGTATGAGTGCTTGATGGAATATATCAACGGCATAATCCGTAGTCCCACCTCCAGGTTTAGCCTTCCAGCCAATTAACCCTGGGTAACGAATGCTCCGAACGTCTAAGCCATACTTCTCAAAGTAGTACTCACAAAATCGCTCTCCGGCAAGTTTTGAAATTCCATAAATGGTGTTAGGGTCCATAACGCAGAATTGAGGCGTATTAAGCCTTGGAGTGTTTGGCCCAAAAACAGCTATTGAGCTAGGCCAAAATACACGCTTTACTCCGTGGTCTCCGCATACATCAAATACCGAAAACATGCCTTCCATGTTTAAGTCCCATCCCTTTCTAGGGAATTTCTCTGCAGTTGCGCTCAGCATGGCCGCCAAGTGATAAACTGTAGTAGGTTTATATTTCTTAAACACTTGGTCAATCGCGTCTCTATCAAGTACGTTTAGTTCTTCATAAGGACCTAAATCATATTTCTCTTCAGTTCCAGGTTTGATATCCGAACAAACCACATTGTTCTTTCCATATACGCCACGTAAAGTTGCAGCTAAGTCAGTTCCAACCTGTCCCTCAGAACCTAAAATGATAATTTTTTCTGCCATATTTAATGCCTCATTCGGAATTCAAATAAACTAATTATTCAGCACTTTATTATACGATTCTTCAGTTTGTCGAACCATTACATCTTTACTAAAGGTTTGGCATTTTTGAAGCGCTGCTTCAGTGAGACGATGCTGCAAATTTGGTTCGTCAAGCACGCGTTGCACATTAATTGCCAATGTGCTAGCATCACCGATTTTAGCAAGCAAGCCCGTTTCTCCATCGATAACCATCTCTGGAATGCCTCCTGCCTGTGTTGCAACAACGGGAACTTTGGAGGCAAACGCATCCAAAACCGTTGTACCTAACCCCTCTGTTTTAGACGTAAAAAGTAACACGTCAATGTTTGGATACACCTGTGGTAAATCGTTTCTGAATCCAACAAACACAATCCGTTGTGCGTATCCAGACTGATTTGCATACGAACGCAGTTCATCTTCTAACTCTCCTTTGCCGAAAATTAAAAAATAGACGTCATCCCGTGCATTACATACGATTTTTGCCGTGTCGATAAACGTAAAGTAATCCTTGTGATCTGCAAGGGCACTAAAATTTGCAACCAATTTTGCGTCGTTTGACAGATTCAACTCATCACGAAGATCTAAGGGTTTTATCCCAACAAATTTGCTCAAATCAACACCTGAATGAACCGTAGCAACCTCAATGTGACTTGCTGTAATTTTAGGTGACACCATCTCCCGTATCAAATCAGAAACACAAAGAATCGTTTTAACCTGTCTGTGGTTGTATTTATACCTTGAAAACCAAGACCCCCCTATAGGGAAATCAACGCGTCGACTCAGCATAATTGGACATCGGTTTCTGAATAATGTAGCTCCAAGAACCGCTGTTGTATGACTATGCGCGTCGTGCGCGTGAACAAGGTCTACTTTATTTGCTTTACAATATGCAGCAAGTTGCTTCGCTGCAAAAAAATCAAATCCTGAACGCTTGTTATATACAACGCGTTCTTTGATGTCGAGCCTGGTGGCTAATACGCTGTCATTAGGACAAAAAACCAACGACGTATGTCCGGCTGCAAGCAAGCCTTGATGCAAGTACATGAGCTGCTGCTCACCGCCTCTCCAGGTGAAAGGAGAACTAATATGTAAGACTTTGATGCGCTTAGTCAAAAATTGTGATTTTGTTTTGCGCAAAGTTGAACTATTTTTTTATTCGAACCGCTCGAGGAACGAATCTTTCTCAATTGTCATATAGACTGAAACCACTCAATTTCCGATAAGCAAATGAGGTTTAAATGACATTACTTAATAAATTTGCCTATCTAATTTTTTTGAGGCAAGATTTAAAGTGGTGGTGACAGGGTTAGGTAAAATACAATAGAGATTAAATGAGAACATATAAAGTGATTGGCGTTATGTCAGGAACGTCTATGGACGGAATTGACTTGGCCCATTGTGAATTAACGGAAGGCGAAAACGGGAAATGGGGCTACAAAATAACTGTAGCAAAAACGTATGAATACAATGACATGTGGCGATTGCGTCTTTCCAAATTACGCAATCAAAACGCGTTAAATGTGTACAAAACTGACCGGTATTACGGTGAATATGTAGGCGAATTAATCAACGAATTTATTAGTGAAAATAATCTTGAGGTAGACTTAATCGGTTCTCATGGTCATACGATTTTTCATCAACCTGAAAACAACCTTACCTATCAAATTGGTTCTCCTAGCGCTATAGCAGCTGTAACAGACATTCCAACAGTTGGGAATTTTAGAGCTATGGATGTTGTAAAGTATGGTGAAGGTGCTCCAATATCAGGCATAGGTGATCAATTGCTATTTTCTGAATTTGACATGTGCCTAAACTTAGGTGGCTTTGCCAACCTTTCTGCAACTGTTGACGGAACACCGGTAGCCTATGACATTTGCCCTTGTAACATCTTATTAAATAGAATCTCAAGAGAATTTGGCAAGGAATACGATGAAGGCGGCGAAATTGCAAATAATGGTAGTATCGACTACGACCTTCTTTCTGATTTAAATAGTATCGACTACTACAGTCAGTCTTACCCTAAGTCTCTTGGACGAGAATGGATAAACGAAAACTTTTGGTATCGTGTCCGCCAAAGTGAAGCAGGCAAAGAAGATAGAATGAAAACCTTAGTTGATCACATCGGTCAGCAAATTGGCGAAAACATTGAACAATTAGCCGAAGATTCTAGTACTGCTCGCGTATATGTAACGGGCGGTGGGGCATTCAACCCAACACTTGTAGATCACTTGCGTACACACACTGATGCTGAAATCATTGTACCAGATGCACAGGTCATAGAGTACAAAGAGGCATTGATTTTTGGTTTATTGGCCGTGTTACGGGTTCAAAATAAAACCAACATCCTCAAGAGCTATACAGGCGCTGAAAATGACTCCGTTTCGGGTGAGTTAGCCGGTAATTTTTCACACTTAGTATAATGAGAAAGAGTTTACTATTAAGCACCTTTCTGATTATTGGTCTGATGGCCTTTGGCCAATCTGCTACGCGACTTTGGCAAACATCTGGTTTGACGTTTCCGCATGGTTTTCATCCATTTGAAGCGGATAAATCTGTGTTCTTCAATGCGCTTCATCCGAACAAAGGATACCAATTATATCAGTTAAAAGGAGGTCGCTTAATTCAAGTTAGTTCTTTTAAACAAAAACTGGAGAAAAAAGAAGAACCAGAGCTTATTCAAGGTGCGCAAACATCGCATTACGCTTGGTTTAACAACCAGCTTTACTTTTTTGCAGCAGGTAAAGGCGTTAAGTCTGGTTTGTATTCGTATAGCTTTGGTAAACCAAAGTTGATATACAACTGTACATCAATGTCTAACGGCTATTTACAGGGCAAAACGTTATCTACACAGGTTAGGGTTGCGGCTGGTGATAGTTTTCAGCTTCACCACATTATCATAGACAATTACCTGAAGGTTAGACGATATAAACTAGATCAAATAAACATCTGCTCAGACCTTGTCATTTCTAATGGTAAAAACTACGGTGTGATTGATGGTGTTTTAGGAGAGGTAGTTGTTTCGGAACAAAGTGTAGACTTTTATGCTGTCTCAAATGGCGATTATAGCCTAAATCATATACAGAGCCTTCGTGCTATAAAAAGTGGATTGGTTTTCATAGGTTATGAGGATGGGACACCTCATGTAAGTGCGCTAGACCGCAATGGCAAGATTTTAGACTATGATTATCCAGGTAATCGAATAGGCAACCAACTGCACTGCGAACCTTCAAACGATGAATCTGCTTTAGGGGCATATTTTGTGCTTCACAATGACGATGCCACAACACTAATGGAAATTAAAATTGGTAAAAAACCACGCCTTATTGAAGATCTGTCGGAAGGCATGGACATTACAGGTTCGACGCTCTTAAAAAAGCAAATGGTCTTATCAATAGCAAATGGTTTTGAGTCCAATTTGTACCAAATCAATGGGGCCAGTTTGGTAAAGCAAGAAATACGATACATAGATCATCCGAATTACGTAACCCAGCTTAACGGAACACTGGCGTATGTAGCCAAAGAAAACAATCATGCTTACTTGTTTGCATCCAACCCTTTGCTGCCGCCAAAGGTAGAATCGAGTACCTTTTCAATATTTAATTTTTGGCAAAAAGGTCGTGAGGTTGGTATGGTTAATGCAAAAAGTCAAAACAAAAGAGGCCGTTTGCGGTATCGAATCATCTCTGGGAATGATGGAGATGTATTCAAAATTGATGCATCTACAGGTGTTATCCGCATAGACAATGCACGAAACTTGCGCAAAAACAAAAGCGGAAGCTACAAAGTACGTGTTCAGGTGTCAGAAAAAAATAAAGGGAGCAGTATAGCGACCGTAAGTTTCACCGTAAATGAAGGAAGGCCTTTTAACCATTCCAATTTGCGTGAGACACTTATGTTTTTCCCAGACTTTTCAAAGGCAAATACACTAACAACAACAAAACTACCAGACGGTGAAACTGTTCTGGTTTACGACATAAAATTTAAAATGGTTGACTTATTGTTTGTAGAAAATAACGCAATAAAGCTCCCATCATACCCTCCGGGTTTGTACATACTAAATGTACGCAACAAAGAGAATCTATATCAAAAAATTGAATTACAATAATGGAAGATTTATTAAAGAAGTTTGAGAACAAAAAGCCGGAAATAATATTTGAATGGAATGATGATATTACTGACGCAAGAGGTTGGTTGGTTATTAATTCTTTAAAGAATGGATCGGCAGGCGGAGGAACTCGAATGCGTATTGGCTTAGACCAACGCGAAGTAGAATCACTAGCCAAAACGATGGAAATTAAATTTTCAGTTAGTGGTCCTTCAATCGGAGGAGCAAAATCAGGAATTAATTTTGACCCAACTGATCCACGCAAACAGGGTGTGCTAGAACGCTGGTACGCCGCTATAGCGCCTTTGTTAAAAACGTATTATGGTACAGGGGGCGATATGAATGTAGATCAAAACCACGAAGTAATTCCAATCCTTGCCAAACATGGTATTCTTCACCCACAACAAGGAACTGTAAATGGTCACTTCAAAGACTATTCAGCTGAAGAAAAATTGCAAGCCGTTGAACGATTGCGTACCGGTATTTTGTTAGAAATGAAAGACGAGCGTTTTACGCCTTCATTAGAACAAAAATATACCATTGGTGACCTAGCTACTGGTTGGGGCGTAGCTGAAGCTGTAAGACATTATTATGGCATCTGGGGTGGCATGATGAACCACAAACGAGCGATTATTCAAGGATGGGGTAACGTAGCGGCTGCTGCAGCTTTTTACCTTGCTAAAAACGGTGTTGCCGTTGTTGGTATAATTGATAAAAACGGCGGGTTAATAAATGAAAAAGGATTTACACTTGACGAAATCACCGACCTCTTTATTAACCGCGACGGTAATAAATTGAAAGCCGACAATATGTTGTCGTTTGAAGAAGTAAACGAACGTATTTGGAAGCTTAAATCTGAAATATTTATTCCTGGTGCTGGATCACGATTGGTGACCGAGCAAAATGTTCAAGACATGATTGACGGCGGTATGGAGGTAATTTCTTGTGGTGCGAATGTTCCGTTTGCCGACAAGGAAATCTTTATGGGTCCTATATCTAAACTAGCAGATGACAACATTGCTGTAATTCCTGATTTCATTGCGAATTGCGGGATGGCTCGTGTATTTGCCTACCTACAAACTAGGGATTGTATTGTTAAAGATGTAAACATCCTATTAGACGCCTCTGAAATTATTGAAAGAGCTATGATCAAGGTTCATCAATTCAATAATAAGCCAACAGGTATTAGTGCGAAGGCACTTGAACTTAGCATCATGACCGTGATGAAAGGTGAGGCAACTGCCTAAACCGACATATTGAAAAGAAACGCATCATACGAACCTCTGGTTTATGCCATTCTGATTTGTACAGGGATTGTCTTTGGCCTTTTCTGGAACAAGTTGGTGCATAAAGACGCCCTCAATGCAGATACCAAAATTGAGCAGGTAATTGGGCTGGTTGAAAGTGAATATGTCGATTCTGTTTCGCAGTCCGAAATTGAAGAGAAGGCCATTCGTGAGCTGCTCTCTTCTTTTGATCCACACTCGGTGTATATACCTTATCAATACGTCGAAACGGCTAGTCAAGACCTCAAAGGTGGGTTTGACGGTATTGGGATAGAATTTTTCATGCATAACGACACCCCTAACGTGGTTCGTGTGCTGAAAGACGGTCCTGCAAAAAGTGCTGGGATACAACCTGGTGATCGAATTCTTTTAGTTGATACGCTGTCGTTAATCGGATTATCCAATTCAGAAATTATTGACGCAATCAAGGGACGTAAAAACACGTCATTTGTTGGAACCATATTTCGACCATTTACTGGAAAAACGATTGAGCAAACCATTGAACGTGGCACGGTCAAAACGCCAAGTGTTTATGCCAGTTTAATAGATGAGCAAACCATCTATGTTAAAATTGAGCACTTTGCAGAAAAAACCCATACTGAATTTGTCTCTCAAGTTAAGAAGCTACTAAAGGGTAAAGACATCAAATATGTAGTGCTTGACTTAAGAAATAATCCTGGCGGATACTTACAAACAGCCATTAGCCTTTTAAATGAGTTTGTTGACGGCAATGATATGTTGGCCTATACCCAATCAAAATCAGGCAAACGACGTGAATATAAAGCAACCAAAGGAGGTCTTTGTGCAGATATGGAATTGGCTTGTTTAGTTAATAATCGATCCGCGTCAGCAAGTGAAATAGTGTCTGGAGCTATTCAAGACCTGGATCGTGGCGTAGTTTTAGGGAGTCGAACATATGGAAAAGGGCTTGTCCAAGAGACGTTTCAGCTGACGGATGGGTCTCAGATAAGGCTCACTGTTTCGCGTTATTACATACCTTCAGGACGATCTATACAAAAACCGTATGACGACGAAGGTTACCAAGAACTTGACTCTCAAGCGTTAAAAAAAGTCGGAATTCAGTATGAAACCAAAAATGGCCGGTTTGTAAAAAGCGAAGGCGGTATTACACCTGATATTTCACTGCCTATCGAAACGTATGAGAATTATATAAAAACCAGTGAATATGCGGCACAACTGATTGACAGTCATGTCGAAAATTGGTTGGAATTGACCCCAGAAGCGTGGTCGGAAAGTAAGGAAGTAAGTGCTCAAATATCACAATCGCTTCAAGATTCAACGCATTACTATCAAACCGTTAAGCACCGCCTAGTGTATCAACTATATGGGATAGAAGTAGCTTACGCACAAAACGCATATACAGATAAAAGCATACTACGCGCCGTTACAGAATTACGCGAACCAACGGTTCTACTCAATCCCTAATTCTTTTTTTACGGAATCCATGCGTTCCTGATCCGTTTTTAATTGGTCGTCCACATCTTCCATTTTAATTTCTTTGTCTGCTGAGACTTCCGTTTGAGCTTCCTCTTCGGTTTTTTGAGGTGTTGAGGAGCATGCCACATACAACGCACTGGCAACTACCATCGATAACAAATACTTTACTTTCATTTCCCGAAATTGCACAAAAAAAAGGTGTAGTAAACTACACCTTTCAATAATTAATTCTTTTAGGATTAGTGACCTGCTCCTTCAGCAGCATCTTTCATGTCTTCAACGCCATCTTTAACGTCTTCGATCATTTCTTCTCCTTCAGCTTTCATTTCGTCAGCTGCTTTTCCAGCTTCTTCCATTGTTCCTTCTGCTGCGTCCTTCATGTCACCAGCTGCTTCTTCCATTTTGTCGGCTGCACTTTGGTCTTCAGCACTTGCTTCTGTTTCTGCTGATTTGTCCTCTTCAGTTGTTGCTGCGTTGTTGCAAGCTACAAACGTGAAAAGAGTAACGATTGCTAATAAAGATAATACTTTTTTCATTTTTCGAATTTTTAGGTACTTTTAAAATAGTAGACAAATATAAAAAAATGAACGAATTAAAACAGTTGCATAATTATTTTTTTCTAAAAAAGATACTTATCGGAACACCAGTAAAATCGAAGTGTTCACGCAGTTGATTCTCGATAAATCTCTTGTAAGAATCTCCAACATATTGAGGCAAATTACAGAAAAAGGCGAAGCTCATTTTTCGCGTTTTAATTTGCGTCACATACTTTATTTTAATGTATTTCCCTTTCTTCGATGGAGGCGGTGTTTCGTTGATTATTTCAAGCATCACATCATTAAGTTTTGATGTCGAAATGTGTTTTTGTGTGTTCTTATATACAGTGATGGCGGTCTCTACAGCCTTAAACACACGTTGCTTGGTTAATGCTGAAACAAAGATGATTGGCACATCTGTAAACGGTGCAATCTTCTCATGGATTTCTTCAATATAGAATTTTGTCGACTTATGATCCTTCTCAACCAAATCCCATTTATTAACCAAAATCACAATTCCTTTTCCGTTCTTGGCTGCCAGGCTAAATAGGTTCACATCCTGAGATTCCAACCCAATTGTCGCATCGATAATCAGCAATACAACGTCACTAGACTCAATAGCTTTAATACTACGCATAACGCTATAAAACTCAACATTGTCCATTGTTTTACCCTTCTTGCGCACTCCCGCGGTGTCAACCAAGGTAAAATCCATGCCGTATGCAGAATAACGTGTGTCAATGGTGTCTCTTGTAGTTCCAGCGATGTCTGTAACAATATTTCTTTCTTCACCCAATAAGACGTTACACAATGAACTTTTCCCAACGTTTGGTCTTCCAATAAGCGATAAACGAGGTAATTCATTTTCGTCTTGCTCTATCTCAGGTGGTAACAACTCCAAGATAGCATCCATAAGTTCACCGGTTCCGCTTCCTGATATGGAAGAAAGTGGGTAGATGTTTTCATATCCAAGGCTGTAAAATACGTTCGACATTATCAAACGTTCGTTATTGTCAACTTTGTTCACTGCCAACAAAACAGGTTTTTTTGTCTTCCGTAAAAAACGCGCAAAGCTTTCATCTAAATCGGTAATGTCAGTGGTAACATCTACCATAAAAATGAGCACATCAGCTTCAGAAATAGCGATTTCAACCTGATCTCGAATAGACTTTTCGAAAACGTCGTTCGAGTTTACGACATACCCACCTGTATCAATAATGGTGAATTCACGATTTCCCCAATCTGTAGTTCCATAATGACGATCACGTGTAACACCAGATGAATCATCAACAATTGCTTTACGTTCACCTTGTAAGCGGTTAAAAATTGTTGACTTGCCAACGTTTGGTCTTCCTACTATAGCTACAATTCCAGACATATTTGTATTTGTTGTTCAGCGTATTTCGAGAATAACGAAACCGCTACTGTGTAATTTTAATTGTTTTTGTACCCGAATCTCCGCAACTGCGTATCGTTATCGCGCCACTTTTCACGTACCTTAACGAAGAGTTCTAAAAACACCTTTTGGTCCAGAAATTTCTCCATATCTCTGCGTGCTTCGGTACCAATTCTTTTTAACCCTAAACCGCGTTTCCCAATAATGATGACCTTTTGAGAATCTCGTTCACAATAGATTATCGCTGAAATTTTGATTAACGTTTTCTTTTGTTTGAACTCATCAACAACCACCTCAATACTATAAGGAATTTCTTGTTGATAATGCGTCAGCAGCTTTTCCCTAATCATTTCTGCGCAAAAGAATCGCTCATTACGATCTGTTAACTGATCTTCTGGATAATAAGGCGGGTGTACAGGACAATAATCGTATAGCATCCCAAGTAACCCTTGAACATTGAACCCACGCAGCGCAGATAAAATGATGGTTTCGTCAGACTTTATTTTCGCCTGAAACTCGTCCATCACTTCTTTTACCATGTCTTGATCAGACTCATCAATTTTATTAAGCGCCAAAATTTTAGGGCAATCCGTTTTGTTAATTTGTTCGATAACATCGTCGTGCAACTTTGGACTCGTCATATCAATAAGTACAACTAAAACGTCCGCGTCGTTGATGCTTTCTTTAACGGCCACCATCATGGCTTCCTGAAGCTTGTAAGCCGGGTTAATAATTCCTGGCGTATCAGAGAAAACCATTTGACAATCATCCTGATTGTGAATTCCAATAATGCGATGCCGTGTTGTTTGGGCTTTCGAATTAGTGATGGCTAATTTTTGACCCAAAATGGCATTCAATAACGTAGACTTACCTGCGTTAGGTTTGCCTATTATACTAATGAAGCCGGCTTTTTTGATGTCTGACATTAAGTGCAAAGGTCGTTTAATTTTTGTTCTAGAAATCACAATCCTAAAACAAAAAGAAAAAAGGTCTGGATTTATTAAAATCACGACTTATCTTTGCAGCCCAAAAAAACGCGAGAATAACGACTATAATACGTGAGTCGAGAAAGAATAAATCGCGGGATGGAGCAGTGGTAGCTCGTCGGGCTCATAACCCGAAGGTCATAGGTTCGAGTCCTATTCCCGCAACAACAACCCTCAGGTAACTGGGGGTTTTTTTATGCCTAATATTATAGCTGACTTGTGTTTTCCTACCTAAAACTAACAAAACTGTCAGTAAAAAGCCAAAAAAGTCAGATTATTATTCAGCTTTAACACCCCCCCTAACCCTTATAAATATCACTTTCCTATTTGGGGTGGGCATTGCAAAACTGTACGTCTTCAGCGAAAGTTGAACTTTTTGGGCTAAAAGTTAAGAGAGAGTTCATGCTAATTTAGGTTTAAATTTTGATACTGTTTTTTTCTTGCTTTTAGGGTTCTGGATTTTGTGGCTCTTCGC